>Ga0307968_1001387_pt1 | contig 19680 bp, 16 predicted proteins | sample OrgLakmetagen650_FD_201834 | JGI IMG/M metagenome (GOLD analysis project Ga0307968, IMG submission 201834) | Saline water microbial communities from Organic Lake, Antarctica - #650 | ecosystem: Environmental > Aquatic > Non-marine Saline and Alkaline > Saline | place: Antarctica: Organic Lake...
CTTTGCGTTGTTTTGCTTTTGTGAGGGCCTGCAGCCCATTTTTGGTTTTGATCTCCCTCCACGGTAGCTTGGTGTAAATGACAAAGCCTACAGCGAACTGTAGCATAGAACTGCCTGCGCAGTTCCATCTTTTTTCTTAGTGCACGCATGCATAGCACAGGTCAAACATATCATGGCCATGTCTGCATGCAGCAACGTAAATAAATGCACCATGGAATAGCAACCCTCCTACATTATTGTGCTAAAGGGATGATCAATGAAATATCGAGTAACTTGCAAGATGGATGCAATGAGGGCAAGGCAAAGCAACTCTGCTTCATCGATCCAGATGCCTACTGACTAACTGAACCTAGTAGGGGATGTCATTTTAAGCGGAAAATGTCCCCTTTGCTCCTGTGCCTCTTTAGCAAGACCGGCATACCAGGTGAGATAATAAAGAGTCAAGACAATGGCAGTGATGGAGGCAACCCAGCTCCGTACCTCGTGGCAGCTGTGCCTCTTTTGCTAGGGTAAAGGCAGCTGAGTGGAGCCCAGAGGCTTTCAGGTGCTCGTAGACTGTGAAGTAGAGGTGATGTGTGGTGCATACGTGTTTGTGTATGTAGACTGTGCAGCAGTGGTGATGTGTGGTGCACATGCGTTTGTGTATGTAGACTGTGCAGCAGAGGTGATGTGTGGTGCACATGCGTTTGTGTATGTAGACTGTGCAGCAGAGGTGATGCGTGGTGCATACGCGTTTGTGTATGTAGACTGTGAAGTAGAGGTGATGTGTGGTGCATACGCGTTTGTGTATGTAGACTGTGCAGCAGAGGTGATGTGTGATGCATACGCGTCTGTGTATGTAGACTGTGCAGTAGAGGTGATGTGTGGTGCATATGCGTCTGTGTATGTAGACTGTGCAGCAGAGGTGATGTGTGGTGCATACACGTTTGTGTATGTTAACTGTGCAGCAGAGGTGTTGTCGTGCATACGCGTTTGTATATGTAGACTGTGCAGCAGAGGTGATGTGTGGTGCATTTGTGTTTGTATGTATACACCATATAGGCGCGTAATGATGCGAGGTTTGGAAAAAGCCCAATTTATGAAACCCAAATGTGAGTAATGCGAGGGTGGCAACACCTGATTATAAAACACCAAAATAATGCAAGCTTGTGCGAGCTTTTTTCGCCCCTTTCCTGATAAAGCAAACGAGGCCTTCATGCACAGAAACAAAGGTACAAGCAAAAAGAAAAACGCGTTGAAAGGCGGAAAATGAGGGAAACGCGTTTTTGGAGCAAAAAAGCATGGGGGATGTTTTAACACGGGGGATGTTTTAACACGGATTCGAACCTAGGACCTCTAGACAACCTGATTCTGCCCCTAATGCAAACTATGCGAGGTGTTTTGAATTTTGCTATTTAATTTGCTCCCGGCACTCTGCTAGCGTGCGGCACGCAGTGATATACCGATTGTAAGGTGTATGTAAAATGCGATCGAGGCGCTAAAGCCCTTGGGAGCAGTCGTGCACAACGGCAGTGGCAATTATGAACGAATACCATGGCATCATGTGTCTCGGCTGTGCCGTGCGTCAGAGAGCACAACAAGAGACGCAAGCTGCTAGGTGCAGGTACAAATGCACTAGCAGTGCGCCTTCCCCTCAGCAAAAGCACTTGCATCATGCTTCATATTCAGGCAAAAGCACTTGTATCATGCTTTATATTCAGCGAAAGCACTTGTATCATGCTTCATATTCAGCAAAAGCACTTGCATCATGCTTCATATTCAGGCAAAAGCACTTGTATCATGCTTTATATTCAGCGAAAGCACTTTTATCATGCTTCATATTCAGGCAAAGCACTTGTATCATGCTTCATATTCAGGCAACGCAGTAGAGTGCAGCGCAAGGTGTGGTGTGCGAGGTGCTGAAGCTCTTGGACTCCGCAGCAGAGTTTCATGCGCGCACGCTAGCGCTAAAGCGGCAACTTGCATTACAGTAAAATTATATATAGAGATAGAGATAGGAAATCCGGGTGGCGCTACACAAGAGTACAAGGCTGACAACTGATAGCACATGGTTACGGTTGGCCAGTACCACGCATATCACTGATTGTAAGTTTGGAGTCATCTCTTGCAAACAATTAAATACACTTTATATACATACACGGACGGCTCTTGCCAATTCGACACATGATCTTAGACTCACTATTGCTGCTTAGAGTACTCACTGATAAGCAGCAGCTCCTGTGGGGCGTAGGTTAGAGGGGTTGCCGCTGCAATTGCTGCCTTCTCCAAGCGATGCAGAGCAGGCCTGTGAGTTTGTGTATATGTGATTGTGTGTGTCTATATGTGTGTGTACGTTTGAGGTTGTGCGTGCAGAAGTATGAGCGTGCAACGGAATTGTAAGACAAAGACGCTAAATAACATTGTGTGAGCAATCTAGTGGCCCAATGGGTGAATGGAATAAGGTTAGAAGAAGAGAAGGCAAAAAAAGAGAGATGTGGAATAGGCTGGTGGGTGGTGGGCAAGAGAGAGGGATAGAGACGGTGCAAACAGAACATCAAATGTTCTTACGGTTGTGGGAAAGAGTTTATAATGGTGCACAATATCAATATGATTGATTTAATATTTGCAGCACAGATACATTGGCATGCATTCATACATACACCTGTAACAGTATTTATGAGGCATACAGATGCTTGTATTAGCACACACATACAGACATGTACGTACACATTACACATACACATACAATCCAGGCACGTACCCGCCCCCTGCCGCTTCGTTTGCTGCTGCAGCGACGCGGTCCATTCTCCCCACTGCCGTGTTGGTGGCTGTCAGTGCTATGAGCTCCATGGAGGCGCGATGGAAGGCCTCAGGCCCTGAGTATTTGTGTGTTTGTTGTAGCATATAACACAAGAAGGTAACATTCCATGGCACAGACAGGCACTGAATGGAATGATTTTCTCTAGCCCATCAGAAATTACAGAGCAGGCACTGACATGATGCTCCTTCTTAGCTCCAGATATGCCACTCCTGGTTCTTGTGCAGTTATGTTCCGGCTCGGTTCCATTGAATGTTGGAAAAGGAATTAATTGCCATCCAAAGGCAAGTAAGTGTGCACAAGCCTCCAAGAACTCGAGCACTTCTGCATACTGCAGAGTACTCAGTAGTCTGGCACAGATAAGCGGATTAGTCTGTTATATTCATACCCACATGTGCACTCCTCCAACAAGCCGGATAAATACTCCTTTCCACCGTTTCACCCCACACACGGATTTGAGCCTAGCATAATTTCACTTTGGTTAAGCCCAGGAGGTACGTCTGCATGCCAAACGCATGCAGCCAAACATACAGCAGGAGGATTTAGTCACACACACACACACACACACACACACACACGCACCCACACGCACACACATACACACATAAAACCACACGTGCGCACATGCACACACATGCACACACGCACACACACGCGCGCACACACACACACACACACACACACACACGCACACACACACATACACACACACACTGCTTCATCACCCACATGATTTCGCTCCACCTGCCCCCGGCAAGCCAGACCCTGGGGAAAGCCGGCTGCGGGTCACGGACCCACCCCCTCCCCCTCCATTGTCTTCATCCTCTCCAATAGCAGACGCTCGTCCCCCAGCACCCCCTCCTTCTGTGCTGCTGTCCTCTGCTGCTGAGGTTGTGTGGGGATGCCCTGCAAGCGTGCAAGTGTGCATGCGAGCATTTGTTTGTACGGGTGTATGGTGGTGGAGGACGACGCCCTGTACACGAGCAAGTGTGCATGCGTGTACTTATTTGTACTTGTGTGGCTGGGCAGGTGGGTTTGTGTATGATGGTCATTAGATTTGCTGTTCCATTACATTACCTGGGCGTGCAAATAGTACAGGCGTCGATTTGGTAAATGGTAATGATGCAAAAATGCAGCTGCAGCCATTGACAGACTACACAAATGATTAAGTGCATAAGCCCAGCCATCCAGTCAAATGTGCTTCCTCTCAGCGCTTCGTCTAAATAGGCTTGTCACATTCAACGACTCACTCCCACTGCTCTTTGAATGCATACACACGCACAAACACACACACCTGCTCCATCGCCAAAGGTGTGAGAATGATCTGATATCCTTTGGACGGCTGGCGTGCATGGAAGTGGGACTCCAATACCCCCTGCCCCATTGGATGACACTAGGGAGTTGTGGGGATCACGGACCAGCTCGGCCAAGAGCCGTCCGACCTGCGGAATACTTGTACTTGTGGGAGTGAGCTGCATGCTACTGTTGATGCAATTGCAAATGTGTGTATGTGAGGGGGAAGGGGGACTGAATGGTACAGGTGAGAGAAAATACATGCCACACATTGAAATAAGTGTGCATCAAACTATGTGTTGCCAAGTACGTGCTTTATTATCTACAACCACACACCTACAAGGCACATGAGAAAGTGAGACACATACGAGTCACAGTTACACACTTTTTTGGCACACACCATTCCGGCACAAACACACGTGTTTGTAATTGTTATGACTTCTCCACATCCGCAAGAGACAGCAATTGCTGCATAGCTTTGAAAAGCTGTTTAAAGCCTGGCCGTTACTGAGCAGGTCGACAAAACAGCACACACAATGCCAAATCAGGACGACTTTATATTACTTACCTGCAGGCGGCTGAGCACGTGACGTATCTGGGGCTCTCTGGCCAGGCCTAGCAGGGCCAGAGCAGCTAAAGCCCGGACCTTCTCGAGCGCACACGCTGCTGGGGCGTGCTGACCTGTGAGTGTGTGTGAGTATGCATGTGAATGTGGATGTGAGTGCGTTTAGTATGTGTGTGTTGTGTGTGTTTGTGTGTGTGTGTGTGTGTGTGTGTGTGTGTGTGTGCAAGAGCATATGTGTATGCGTGTACGTATAAAAGCATGTACGCCTAAATACCATGACCCACACACACAGGTACATGTGTCAATCTAGCTCACTGAGCACCGAGCAGACACGTGCCAAGCTCACTAATGAAGTGGCTAGGCGCGGCTAGCTGTGGCTGCAGCAAGCAGCTGCTTCAGCACCACAACCAAACTCACAGTCACAGAGGCTGCTAATCAGTTACAAGCATTGCAGAGACACGTGCTTGCTCACTTATGAAGTGGCTAGGCGCGGCTGGCTGTGGCTGCAGCAGCTGCTTCAGCAGCCGAATGCCATGACCCGCGCGCACGCACTGACGAGCGTAAGCGTAGCCAGCCTCAAGTGCGGTGGCTAGACGCACAGCTGCACCAGGCGTGGGTGCTGCTGCTGATGCTGATGCCTCAGCTGTTGGATGGTGGTGTTGTTGCTGCTGCTGCTGCTGCTGGGGCTGCTGCTGCGAGCGCTGCTCCTCTGGCACTGATGGCGTGTGTGCTGCCGGTGCTACACTGGGACCTGCTGCTGCTGCTGCTGTTAAAGTTGCAGGCGGTGCATGTATCTCTCGGGATGGCGAAGGCTGGGTCTCAGCACAGGAGAGCAGAGGAGCCAAGGAGGGAGAGGGGCTTAGACATGCGACAAGCACATGCAAGGCATGTCCGATCACCTGAGTGTAGATAAAAGGCAGGGGAAAGGAACAGGTTGTTATTGAGCACCCGGTGCTGGGCATAGTGCAAGTGCACGTCAAGTACTCATGTTCTACGTCCTGTGTAAAAACATATACGGGTTGTATAAAGACAAAGTGTCCTGTGAGTCTGGTTGAGCTTTGTTCGGGCCCAGGACCAAAATTTGGCATTTAAAAACTTGGGCTGCACAATGTATGTATGGACCATGCACAGAAGCATACAGTGTGTGGAAATCCCTGGTACTCAACCCTACCCTACATACGCTCATAAATAAAGACCTGTATGCTTAGGGTTGGCCAGAACCATATATATAAACGGTGCATATACGAAATATTTGGCAGGAAAACACAAAATATGCGGTCGTATATGGTGTATATATACAGTTTTGGACAACCCTGTGTATGATTGTTGTGTAAGGCCAATGTGACCTCCGTGTGTGCCTGCAATGATGCACAAGCATGTGCTGTATGTACGACAACTCATAATATGAGTGCAGTTTATTTGCTGGAGTCGGCCTGAGAACCTAAGTGATATAACATTAAACATTAAACAAAAAACATGGGGCATGGGGCAGAAACAGAAGCGATATCCTGGTCCTCTGGGATCAAGGGTCGTTTTTGTTATGAAAATGGCTATGTATGGGAGCTAACACATCCTCTCGGTTGCTAACATGGTACCAGGCAGGGCGGTTTGAACAAGCACAGAACAGATTTGCACAGCACCATCATCACTCCATACTCCTCCTGACCTCGTAATCTGGCTGCAGGAATGTGGTTTGCAAGGGACAGCACATGGACAGCAGGACGCCCATGCCAGGCCTGTTTGTGCGTGGCATCATGGTGCCTGCAAAGAATGAAAGTTCCAAACAGGGCGTGTTATGTTGTGCTAAAACTGAATTGTATACAATTATATGGTGCACAAGGGAAGGGCCAAATGCAAGACACTTTGCTTGCACACAAACAGGCAAAGCACAAAAAGGAGCATAAGCAAAAGAGAAGGGCTGGCTAGAGCCACATACACATGCACGTATGTCTAGGGTTGGCCAGAACCATAAATATACGGTGTACATACGGTATTTTTGGCAGGGAAGTCACCAAATATACGGTCATATACGGTGTGTATATACGGTTCTGGCCAGCCCTACGTATGTCTGTGCACCCAGGATATCCCTTGGAAACACCACACACTGTATACACGAGGTTCTTGCCAAACTCCTCTATTAATGTCAGGAGGGTTCTTACTACCCGCGTGCTTCTTCCCTTTCTCTTCCTTACCAAGCAAGCACCTCACCAAGGACCTTACCAAGCAAGCAAAAGAGAGAAAGGCCACCTTGTACCTTGTACAATGAACACATCTGTGTGGTCGCTAGAGTTTGCAGTCAGGCACAAAGGAAAGGGAGACAGAAAATCAACGTATTAACCAAGATCGCAGGGGAACAATGTGGATGAAATGCACATAGCTGTATGAAACTGCTGATGCTAGTAGGACCAGTCTTGTGCCTCACCTGCGATGGCTTTCCGGGCAAAGGGGGACAGTGCAGCGAGCTGCAGCGTTTGGAGGGCAGACACCACAAGCTCATGATTTGAGCGCTCGCCTGTGTGCACACATGGGTGCAGCATAGAAGAAGTTACAGTTAAGATTGGTCGTAGTACGATGACCCTGGCACACACACACACAGACGCAGACGCAGCATAGAAGAGGTGACAATTAAGATTGGTCGTAGTACGATGACCCTGGCACACACACACAGACACAGCATAGAAGAGGTTACAGTTAAGATTGGTCGTAGTACAATGACCCTGGCACACACACACACAGACGCAGCATAGAAGCTGTTGCAGATGAGATTGGAAGAGATATGAGGACCCTGGTGCTTATAGCATGTGGCCTGCATATACATGCAGGTGTACGCCATAAGCATTGGTGTGGATGGAATGGCAATACGACGCAACACCACTGTATGTACCCATGCAGGTGTACGCCATAAGCGATGGTGTGGTTGGGCTTGATAGCCAGGCACAATCAAATTGCTGAGTGTTGTGAACTTTGCACAGCGCAGGTATGGCCCTAGCATATTTTCTGACAAGAGCTGTTTTTGGGGGCAGCATGCATTGTATCCTGCGCCAGTAGTTCACTTTTAAACAATGCATGTCAACCAGCCGTATATCTATAAGCAAAAGGACTTATTAGGGGCAACCAAGCGCACTGCATGGCTCAGTCTACCCTTGGCAGGGTTCAGTACTCTGTGAGAGCAAGATGAGCTCGAGATTAAAAACGGTTTTGCTCAGCCTTGAGCGAGTCATAAAGCCCAACAGTGGGATGCTGTTCTTGCTGAGTTTTTGCAAAAGACAAATTTACAGACATACTCATCCCATGGCTGTGCATGCTCTGCACCACCTTCAACGACCTGATCAGCCGTAATATTCACACAAGAAGTGCCTTTGCACTTTCTCAAAATCCATCCTCACGTGCACCCACCCAGTGGCTGCATGCTCTGCACAACCTCCAGCAGGAGCTCGACTCCTCCAAGGGAAAGGAGCTTCTGCAGAGGATACAGACAGGGCAAGGCTGTGCAGCGAGGGGGGCGGCATTGCAACTCATCTGTGCCCTTGCCAGCAACAAGAGCCTAAACGTACTGGATTGATTGAAACCGAGCAGAGCAGCTTTTCATCTGATTTTAAGGGGGAAGAGGTTGTGCGGCGAGGGGAGCTACATTGCACCTCATCCGTGCTCTGTGCCAATGATGGGAGACCTAAACGTACTGAGATGATTGGAGCTGAGCAGGGGGGATTTTGACAGATTAAACAGCATGAATATGGAGTCAAGCAAGGGAGCCTTCAAACAGTTAAGCAGGGCAGATGCCAAGGTCGTTTAAGTTTGCAGTTTATGAACAGGGTCCTAGCAGGATATTTTATCAGAGTAAGGGACAGTGGGTAGGCATGGATACGTTTGCAGTTCTTGAACAGGGCCACAGCAGGGCACCCATTTTCTGAGTAAGGGAAGACGGGTAGACGTGGATGTAGGCAAGTAAGACGTGGAGGTCAATAGGTACAAGAGTGTGAATCAGGGTAGTCAGGGTGAAAGGCAAGGAGCACGGAAGTCTGGACACTTGAGGATGGAGGCTTGAGCACACGGACAAAGCAGGAAGGGGTTTGCGCACCTGAGTGTTAAGAATGTCCGTCATTGCAGCAAAACATTCCATTTATTCCCTCCCCCCACCCACAACCATCTGATTCCACAAGTACAAACATTAACACCCAACCCTACTCCCACACCCACACCACATCTACGCACATACACACACATATGCATGCACACACACATACACAAACACATACACACACCTCCAGGGCAGGCCATGGAGAGCGTGCAAAGAGCATTGCATGCACACATACATACACATCCACGCACGTACACAAACATATGCATGCACACACACATATGCATGCATACACACACCTCCAGGGCAGGCCATGGAGAGGGTGCAAAGAGCATATGCATGCACACATACACACAAATCCACGCACGTACACAAACATATGCATGCACACACACATATGCATGCATACACACACCTCCAGGGCAGGCCATGGAGAGCGTGCAAAGAGCTCTGCCATCCGACGGTTTACATCCAAGGACCACATCAGGGCATCCATAGCCTCCTGGTTCACTTCTCCCACCGGCTTGTATGCCAAAGGCCGTGCGTGCGGTGCACGCGCGCGCAGGCTGAAGGTGTGCATCACCAGGTGGGCACGCAGCCATTGCAGCAAGGCGTGGCACACGTACTGTGCCACCTGTGTGCATATGTGTGTGTTCATTGCAAAAGGTTAGCTCTGAAGTACCTCTCTTAGCAGTGAATGCGTGGATGTCAGCAGTTGCGTAGGTACTTTTGAAATAAAATATGGAAATATAAAGTGAGCTGCTCTCATAGCACTTTGCAACGCATTGCCTTTTACCCATCTCTAGCCAGCACACATTACAATGTGAACATTGCGTGAGGTGGACGCAGGTGGGCAATTAGCCAGGTGCCTTTCGTGTGTCTGCCTACTTTGTGTGAGTTTATCAATTTCTTTTGCTGGATTGGAGCTTCTGTATCTTCATGCACAACACCATCACGCCGCCACTTCGCGCGCTAAACAGGGTTATGAAGAGTTACCTGCCGCTCAATCCTCAAGTCCAGGCTAGAGTCATTGCTGCTCAAGAGTAACAACACAGCCCTGAGGGAGGCCAGGAGCTGGCGCACACCTCCCTGCAATTAAACAATCAAAATGTTGTCGTTTGTGTACTAATTTGTACAGTTGATGAAATCAAAACTGTCATTTGGTGTACAGATGATGAAATCATAACTAAGTCTATTGGTGTACAGATGATGAAATCAAAACTAAGTCAATTAGTGTACAGATGATGAAAACCAAGAAGACTATGGAACACCCCACGCATGTTTAAGAACAACCATACACACGACCAGCACAGCCGCAAGGGAGGCCAGACGCTGACGCACACCTTTCTGCACACATTGTATATACCATCAAAAATGCACTTTTAACTTGTTACCAGTGGTCGTACGCGTGAGCAGCACAGCCCTGAGAGGATCAAGGCGCTGATGCGCTCTTCCCCTCAAACACTACATCTGGACAGCACAGGTCAGATGCTGGCGCACACCTCCCAGTAGACATGTGCTTATCATCATAAGTGGAACGAGCATAGATCGAACATTTGAGCCTCTTGGACCCTATGCATTACACACGTCTGACACCCAGTCCCAAGCAAAGTTGAAAAAGGTACAAAAAAGGCTCAGATCAGCGTGTTTCCTTTGTGACGGCGCTCCAAAGCTGCTGCAGTAAATGTTCGAGAAACAGATGCGCCACACTAGGGTTCTCAGGGTCCAGTATTGTAGGCTCCAGCAACTCATTATACTATATCGTTGATCAGACACACCCACATTCACACCCAGTATCAGAAACAGATGCTCAAATGTACGCACGTGCAGATGCATGGACCAGCCCGTCAACTCTGCACACATACACACACACGGAGACACTGACACGCTCAAATACGTGTACGCACACCACAAACACATGTGCATGAACACGCAAAAACATGCCTGCTCATCAAAGGCCTCCAAGATTGCCTGGAAATGGAGCGTGGTCCCAAGGAACAGTGCTGCGTTCTTACGGGCCTGAAAGGAAAAAGCAGCAGGGGCAAATGTGCGAGATTTAGTTTAGGGGCACCAATGCAGTTGCAATGATATTTGAAAAGAGTCGAGCAGCAGGAATAAGAATTTGCATTATAGCATCACCATGAAGGCCAAAGTTGCATCATGCCAAGGCTAAAGCCTAAGACGTGGCGCTAACATGGCGTATGTCCCTCTGCTTTGATAGACCAAGATTTAGGCAAAACTGAACGCTTCAGGACAGACACAGAGAGAGCAAGACACGGACACGACATGCCACAACTCCAAGACCACTACATATGCTGGTAAGGCCGCAAAGGCCTGGTGGTGGTTGCAATTGAGGATAAACAGCGCCTTGCCCTCACTGGAGCAATATTTTGTCACGTCTTTAAATAAACGGGGCAAAGGAAAGGTTGGCCACGGCTGCAGAAAGAGGACGAAAGGCACGCAGCTTCTCACAGCCCCTCACCGCATCATACCCTGACCCCAGCATGTGCAAAGCTGCCTGGACCATCTGGGCAGGAGTGGGAGGCGGCAGCATGCACACGCGCTCAAACGCCTCTGCCTGAGATGCTAAACCATACAGGGCCAGGGAAAGGCCATTGTAGGAGTGCTGGTTCCTGTGGTGTGAGTGTGTGTGTGTCTCTTTGTGTGTTTGTGCGTGTGCATACGTGTGTATGTGTTTGTGTGTGTGCATGTGCATATATGTTGTGTGTGTGCTTGTGCGTGTGCATATATGTGTCTCTGTGTTTGTGCGTGTTTTGCATATTGTGTGTGTTTGTGTGTTTGTGGACGCTGAAAGGAGATCTTAGCTTTAAGCTTAAAACAGAAACGGAGAAGGCAGAGGTAAGGAATGTATCCTGTATGCATGTAGCATGGCAATGCAGCTCTAAGAGTGGTTCAATTTTTCAGCATCGGCACTACCCGAACCGAAGGAGGAGGGAGAAACATGAAGTAAAATCAACGGAGACATTCCCAGGCGAGAGAGGGAAGACAAGCACACGCACATTACCTGGGTACTTGCAGGAGAAGCTGCACACCATTTTCAGCTATAAAGCGCTCTGTGAACCTGCATGCATACGTGCAAGAAAGCAACGGCAGCAATTTCAGGACAGTATAGTAAGTCGGCAGACAACGTAGAGAGCGCCAGCAGCAGTGTGTGCTCTCAAGTATTTGTGACCTCTGCCTTTATGTGCACCCCCCCCAAAAAAACATCTCCAAATCTTGCTCAGACATGCTTTAAAACCTACATGCAACTAACAGGCTAGCTCTACAACCATAAGCAGCAGCAACATACATTGCTTCAATAACGAGGTGCCCATACGTGAAAGACTGCACAAGTACGCATGAATGAATTAGTAGGACTGTTGCTTGCATCTCAATTCTACCTTCTGTGGGCCAGGAGAGTACAGTGGGCGTACAGTGTGTCATACAACAGATAGGGTGTGTTTGAGTACAGGCAACAGCATGTAGCCTGATGCAAGCCATTGCACTGCACACACAGGACCTTACCTTCTGTGGGCCAGGAGAGCACAAAGGGTGTCCAGTGTGTCATACAACACACGCGGATCTGACGGGTACTGCTGCAGAAGCTTGACCTGCGCAGCATGATCAATGATCACCCACATCATGGTGGATCGTGAACGAAGCAGGACGCACAGCTAAGTAATGAAAATGTTGTTTGAGATCAGGGTTGGCCAGAACCATGCATTTGCATGGTATACACGGTGTTTTTGGCAGGAGAATCACCAAATATACGGTCATGTACAGTGTATATACACGGTTCTGGCCAACCCTATTTGAGATAGACACATGTGCCACAAAGTAAAGAGGCAGGCACGGGCTGAGAGGGTGTAAGGGTATGTGAGGCAGGAATAAGCGCAGGAGTGAGTGTGACGGAAATGTCCGTGACAATGGGTCTCTTCTATACCCAACTTAAGATTTGCTCAGTTTTTGCCAGCTGAGTTTTTGCCAGCTGAGTTTTTGCGCTGATATTCTCACCATAGTCTCCACGCCGCCCTCCTGCAAAATGGGAGCTAGGGCCTCAATATACTCGCCTGCGCAGGTGCAAAATTAAATTGCAAGGGTGAGACGCAGGTAAGTAGGGGATTGTATGTATGTAGGGTTGGCCAAAATATATTTATATATAGGTAGTATACGGTGCACATACAGTATTTTGGGCTTGAAAACCACCAAATATACATGGAATATATACGGTTCTGGCCAACCGCACATATATGAATTACGATTTTATGGTACGACATGCAATATAAGCGTCAGAGAATGCAAGTACATACCGCAGAGCAAGTCCTGCCCGTCCAGCATGCTTGGGAACCCCCACTGCACACTTTTGGCAACATTTGCTGGTATGTGTGAGGGAGAAACATGCATCTCCTTCTTCTTTTCCACCTTTCCCCCCCCTTCCTCCTGCACATGCTTGTTCAAAAGTCCTGCACCTGTGCTCTGAACGCAACAAGGCTCCACTCACCCAGCTTGCTGAGGAATTGGCAGCAAATGCGCAGTCTGAGCTTGCGGAGCTCCAGAGCTCTCTGAGTCAGGCTTCCACTGAGGGGCTGCTCCTCAGTGTTGCCTCCTGTAGACTGTGCAGCAGCCGTGGCTGGCTCCAAGGCAGCAGCAGCAGCAGCAGCAGAAGCAGCAGCTGTAGAGGGAGCTCGATATAAGTTCTGCTCCAGTTCAGACTGTGGCGGCTGCTGGTGAGCAGCTGCTGGTGTAGTAAGTGATCTCCTGCTCAGGTGTGTGGGTGGGGTGAGGGAAACGTGTACATCAGTGTATGTGCAAGGCCAAGAGCGTGGACAAGTGATTACACAAAGGGGGGAAGGTGAGCTTCCATACCTCACACGGCGCGACTAATATTCGGAAAGAAAAAAGAGAAATGTTCCGTGCTTGATTGGACACAAACCGCCTTTCTGTTTGGATCGAGCGCACGCGGCATGCTGCCTTGTACTCCTGTACGTCACTCACTTTCTATAACAGCGAGACTTGACAACAGGTTTCACAAAAGGTGCGTAAATAGCTTGTGGAAACGTTTACCACACACAGACACACACATACTCACACACAAACACACATACATACACACCTCAAATATTGGGCGGCAAAGGGAGCAGCAGGCGTGCGCACAGCCTCGTCCGCGTAGTCAATATTAAACATTGATATCGCGAGTAATCCTATATGGTAAGGCACATGTTTGAGTGTAAAAGTTTGAGTCTGTGTTTGAATTACAAAAAATCCTGGCCAGTAGGAGACGTGTATATACTTCACGACCTTAATGCAAAACTGGCCTTGGACAGCAGTGGATATGCACTCGATACAGGCACAAATAAGCAGCTCAGCAAAAACGCTCAACAGAAACGAAATGAGTACACACACATTCTGAAATCAGCTCATGAATGCAGGTGTATGGGTAAGACAAGCACTGTGTAATACAACCCTGTATACATACCATGCGAATACACTGCACGCTCCTCTTCCAGCATGCTGCTTTTAGAAGTAGGAAGGGGGTCGTGGATGGTGGGGCTGCTAGCCAAGGCCGCAGGCGTTCCTCCTCCTCCCCCACACCAGCGCACCATCTTCTCTATGAACGCGTCCTCTGATAGCGGGTACTACGCAACAAAGGAGAAGAGAGGGGCATGAACAGTGGATGAAGTAAGGGGGCTGTTGCACTGCTCTTGTCACACATGCTCACACAGGGTAGGGGCCTGTATGCTGTAGCAAGGGGAATGCTTGGTGCACTGCTCTTGTCAAAAATGCTCACGCAGGGTAGGGGCCTGTGTGCTGTAGTAAGAGTGCACTGCTCTTGTCACACATGCTCTCGCAGTGTAGGGGCTTGTATGCTGTACTGCGCACACATCATGCATGCGATGTGAAAACCATTGCGAAAAAAACAACAAAGTGAATAAGGGAGGAGCTAGGAGGGAGTGGTATCATTTGGCAGGTTTGCTACCTGCTGGTGGCGGTTATTGTGAAAGAGTGGTTACTGTAAATTGTTTACAGCAAAACACAGATTTGGCTGCTTAATATGCGAGACGTTCATTTTTGAAGGAGGGATGTTTACACGTATGTATGGCATCAAACACTGAGGCATTCACTTGAAAACTACAGTACCTGGTAGCCCCAGCAGTTCAGTGTGGAATACAGGAAACGTAGGCCCACTGCTTGCTGTTCCAAGGAGGCATTAGAGTTGAGGACCCAGCCATCGGCAACCTTCTCGTACGCCTCTGTATTGTCCTAAATTGACAGTGTGTGAGTGTGTGCATATAGTGTACCATGACGATTGTATGTTATAATTGTCATTTGGGCGTGGCAATTATTACAAAAAGTATCCTAGTTCCTCTCTTTAAAGCTCTCCAATATAAAAAGTTGCAGCATAAGCTGACCATGTTTGATTTGATGTGATTTTGAATTCATAAAATAAGTGTTTGTACGGCAAGTGTTGGCTTGCCTATGGTGTTTAAGACCTCCGATATGTACCTCAACAACAAGCTGTCAATTTCTAGGACAAAGGAAGGATGGAGCAGTTGGCAATCACAAATTAAAAAACTCTTCCTCCCTGACCTTCACGACAGCAAGGAATTTGCTCAGTTGATGGCCCCGCGTCGTGGTGCCTAAATGGTAGGGGACTCCCAACACATCCCTGTATGAGTGGTTAGAACACGACGTAAATAAAAAAGGCGGGAAGAATGAAATAAGGAAAGGGAGCTCAAAGCAAGTGAGCGCCGTGGCTGTCAACACATGGGCTGTACCATCAAACAAGAGGCTGTGCACAAAACATACAAACTGTACAGCGATGCGTGATGCGCGTGCAAATTACCAAGTCTGCCTTGGAATGAAAGCGGAGTGCCATATCGTACCTGTATTTGCTCTCTGTTGCCTCAATAGCCTCACAAGCAGAGCGCAGTCCGTCAACTTGCTGCTGAGAGCTGCTCCCAGCCAATATCTCTCCCAGCAGGGCACGGAGGCCCTGAGCAAAGAGGTGACAGTAATTTGGAAGCAGTTGAAAAACAGAACGGATAGGTCCAATTGCCTGCAGTGCCCCCACAGAACGGTAGGTCCAATTGCCTGCTGGTGGTCTTTTTGTTAAAGAAATCATGAGTGCGCAGCAGAGGAGAAAGAAAATGCTTTGGGTCACACACAGCACAAAATACATGGAAGCTTCTGGCTTTAGCTGTCAATTTTTGTAGGTGTTGCGGTTGTTGAGAAATCCTTGAACCCATGTTACTTAGACCGTTTTATGACTACTTAGTCTTTGTAATGAATTGCTTTAGGTCTTGCGTACTTCCATAGAGGTTTTCCACAGTAAGTGCACGTTTACGCAACATGTCAAGCTTCAAGCAAGTATGGTTGCGCTTAGGTTTTACTAAACATCATGTATGAAGGACAGCTTTTCAACTAACACCCACACACCCGCACAACCATAACTACAGGGCTTGTGACACGTTGTTTGACGGGAGCGCTGCCGGTCAGTTGCCATCTGACTTTTGCTCCATCCATACTTGCAAGGCAACACATGCATGTAGCACGCTAGGGTCACACAGATCCATTACCTGTTGCTCCATGTGTACTGTGCCCTCAATTTCCAGCGAGTTCCGTTCAAGTGCGGAAGCGAGCAGACGCTAGATTCATTAAAATCCTTATACTAATTGATTACCTAAATTAAAAAGTAATTAGTATCGCAGTAATAGTGTAACAAAGTATGACAGGCACGCATGTATACGTGGGTTCGCTGAGCGTAAGTGGGTTTGCTGAGCGTATCACATTGCACGGAAACAACAAGAACTGTATTAGGAAAGCGCAACACAAGACACAGCCATTTTTGGAAGTTTTCGTGTACAATGAAACTGAAAAAGTAGTGTTGTCTGCTCAAAGTTAGGAGTGTTATCGAGATATGTAGCTTGAAATGCTAATACTTTGCGGTAGACGCACATTGATTCATCGAGTTTGTGAGCTAAGGAAACATTTTTCCTTTCTGTTTGCACCTTTTTTTGCGGACTTTTCAGCAGCCCAACCCTTTTTGCTGCAACAGGTCAACAACCAACTTGTTCATGATTTCCTTTCTCAGCAGAACAATAGACTTTTTCTTTTTCTTTCTAAGCTTACAGATTTATTTGTGGCTGGCCGAGACCAGTCAGCAGCCGATCAGCCAAACAACCTGGCTTTAGGTCAATACCCATTGTGACCATTGTAACCATTGATTCATGGTCTGAGAGGTGAGATATTGGGCAGGAAAGATGGTATCCGCTACCATCAAATCGCCGTCTGATGGACCAAGCGTCGTATTCAGATCATTGACTAACTTTACTTTTCAAGAATGACATCCATTGAGTTTCTTAGGCCCAGACGAAAGCAGCCAGACTTCACATCAGATGGATAGACAATGTCCCTTCTACCTGCAAGGCCAAATAAATAGGGTTGGCCAGAACCGTACATCTGCACCGTATATGACCGTATGTATGGTGATTTCCCTGCTAAAAATACCGTATGCACCTATAAATGTACGGTTCTGGCCAACCCTACAAATAACAAATAAATGATCTAGCGCCTCAGTTTTGTCAAGAATAGGCCAACCGTTTATTGCTAACTACCGCAACCTGCAGACCCGACCACCACCCCTCCAAAATAGAAAAAGGAAATGCATAGGTACGTATGAAGTGAACACGCCAAATCCCTGGGCGAACAGTGTAGTGTGCGAGCCAAAATAGCGTGATGCATGCATCTTTTTTACTCCTTTTGCGTCAATCGTCAATTCCTCAAAACACTCCAGGGATCAAGGCTCTCCGTCCTTTTGGATACGTGCCGGGAAATGTGGCACGGTACCACTGTTGGGTGGCTCTCGCAGCTAGAACCAGGTTGGTCAACTGCAGCAAAAAAAGTTTGAATCAATGGACAAGGCCGTTAACCAACCTGCCCTACATTTTCTGATAAGCAATTACACAGTACAAAGCAACGCACTCACCACCCAGCCCAGCATGAGGGGTACGTTGGCTGCATTTGGCCAAGTCAGCAGCGTCAGGCCAGCGTAGATGACCACCTCACCAGCGTAGTGGGGGCAGCTCACCCACTCGAATGCGCCACCAACCGGTATAGAATAGACTGATACATCACCCCCCCCACCCTTACGCCCCTCACTTTTTAATTCACTCTCCCCCACACTTTTACGCTCCTCGTTTATTAATTTTCTGCCCCCCCTAACACGTGCACTTCCACTACCCCCTGTGCTTCTAACCGTGCCTCTAGCAGCAAGAGCAGCAAGAGCACAATGGGAGTGGAACTGCAGGGCAAAGCCCGAGAGAGTGACGCCGATGCCCTGCAGCGGCAGTAGCCGCAGATTGAAAACACGTCTTTATTTGAAGGCTTTAAAACTGGTTGGTGTGCAAGGTAGAGCAAACGGGCTCTTGACTCACCAAAGCTGCTTGAAATATGCTCGAAAGCCATCTTTCAGACTGAGAAGGGCCCACGGATAAGGCCTGACCAAGTGCACCCAATAAAGTAAATGGAGCTGCAAATGCCCGTGTGCTTAGGCTGCCCACCCACCCCCTTAGCCTGTCTCCCTCACCCTCCAATAAACCCTTCTCCCCACCCACAAAGCCCAAAGTTTCTGAAATGGGGTCTCGGCTGGCGGGTGCGAGTAGATCAGGGCTGACTGATGAGGTTGGCTGCTGAGTGGTCGTGCTCAGCAGGGACAGGGGGGCAACGATGTAGTAGGAAAGGCCAAACAGGTAGGCGATGGTGTGCATGCGTGCAGATGTGGGATACACCATGAGACAGCATGTCTCGAGGAGTCGTCGCAGCAGGTGCAGCAGGAACAGCCAAAGGGAAATGTACTGAATGGCCTGAAGGGGAGAGGATGAGACAGAAAGTTACCTTGGTGCATGTCTGGGTGGGCTACCTACCATGATGGTTTCTAACCCTCACTCACCTCAGCATTTGATGGAAAGACCTTCAACGCATGCCCAGTTTCCCTGACTAACGCGGAGGAAGGAGGAGGGGTGGCCAGCAGCACAAGAAACACACAACAAACTGTGCCAATGGCATAAAAGTGAGAAAACCAAGCCTGAGGCACAGACAAATCCTGCGTGTGTTGTGCGTACCAATGTGTGTTTATGTACTAGCAAATTGTACTCAGAGAGCGATGGAAAAGAAGCAAACAGATTTGCATGGCATATGAAGGGGCGCCCACATTAAAAAACCCAAGGGATTTCGGCCTCGTGCTCCACAGCTTGCCCCTTGCCGCTGACAGCCTCACCGCATCCCTGGAGCAGGAGGATGTTCAGGCAAGTTGCTTGCATGACAGAAGAGTTGCATGCTCTTGTGCAAAAAGACTGACTTGAACGCGGAGGGGAGAGGCAAATCCAACAAGGACACAAGTACAGCTGAGGTAGCCAGGAACCAGTAGGAAGCGATGGCCAGGTGCAACATTAAATTCATCACAGGATCACATTGAATTATCAAATATAATTTTGTATATACAGATACTAGAATATTAAATGTGTTAAACTTTGTATCATGCGTGCCCTCTTTCTTTGCCTCCTCGCGGCTGCAATAGCAGCAGCAGTACATAAGTCAGTGGAAGAGACAGAGTGCTCAGACTCCTCTCATGCCACAGAGGGAGAGGCTCCTCTGCTCACATGTCAAGACCTGTGCCTTACTGCCACCGGGACAGAGTGCGCTCCAGGCAAAACGGAGAGCTGGGAGGAGGAAGGGGCAGACGCCTGCAGCATCAAGTTCCCAAGTCTGAGCAGCACCAAGGATGGTGACCCGCAGGGTAGGCTTTGTTGAAGCGCAACAGCACGCACACACACACACACACACACACATACACACACACACACACACACACACACACACGCACGCACGCACGCACGCACACACACACACACACACACACACACACACACACACACACACACACACACA
>Ga0307968_1001389_pt1 | contig 19666 bp, 21 predicted proteins | sample OrgLakmetagen650_FD_201834 | JGI IMG/M metagenome (GOLD analysis project Ga0307968, IMG submission 201834) | Saline water microbial communities from Organic Lake, Antarctica - #650 | ecosystem: Environmental > Aquatic > Non-marine Saline and Alkaline > Saline | place: Antarctica: Organic Lake...
AGGGTACATCTGTGTCAAAAAATGAGGGTACAAGGCCTTTTATGAGGGACTTCTGGTGGGCAAAAAATGTGTTATGCCCATGGTGAAGTAATGTTGTTAATAATTAATAATTTTACACATATACTTGTTTCTTGCGGGCCTGTTTGAGTCACTTTGTGCCAGGACCACCACTGTAAGTAGCTGAGAGCTCCCTGGATAGCCAGGCTCGCTTCACTACTCTAGAGGACCTCCTGCGCATTTTTTCCCCCTGTACGTCGGATACACTTTTTCCCGGCCATTTCGTCCCCTTTTTACACAGGGAATCCGTGTACAATTTCACCGGGGGGGCTAACTGGTTTGGCTCATATGGAAAGAGCTGATGGCAGGGGGCCAGAGGTCAGCCTAAATAGCATATGCATAAACGCAACACATACGCATACACGCATACGCATGCGCACACACACACGCGCGCGCACACACACACACACACACACACACACACACACACACACACACACATACACACACACTCACACACACACATGCATACACACATATACACACATGCACGTGCACATGCACGCACACACATGCACACACACACACACACACACTCACGCATACATACACACAAAAATACACACACACACACACACACTCACGCACACACACGCACACGCACACACACACACACACACACACGCACACACACACACAGACAAACACAGACATACACACACATACACACACACTCACACACACATGCACATGCACACACACAGACGCACACACACACGCACATGCACACACACACATATACACACATAAACTCACGCATACATACACACAATAATACACACGCACACTCACACACTCGCAAACACACATGCTATTGTGTGCAGGAGTTTAGGGCCGCATTCTTTAAAACCAAGGTCCTCAACCAAGCAAAAGGTTCATGTTACATAGAGCTGGACCAGACCAAAGTCATGGTTGGAGTGTGAGTAAATGCTTAACAACGTCGTGTGACGCGTGCGTACACTGTCCTCTTTATTTTCATGTCACTATGCCAAGCAAAAAGAACGGATGAATGCAACACATTCGCAATCGCACACCCACTCACTCACTCACTCATTCGCTCACTCACATAGGCACGTGCAATCCACACACACACACACACACACACATAAAAGCACATACATAACCACCAACATTACAAACACATCACACACGCACATATGCATGCAGCTTTGGACCCCGGCAGGAGGAGCGCAAGTTTGGGTTTTCGGAGACTGGGCGGCTTAATTGTGAAGTGCGGCTGACGAGTTTTGCAGCAGGAGCTGGCGTGAGCAAGCAGGCACAGGTGTGGCATGGTGAAAAGTGAAAAGTGTACGCAAGCACAGATGAGGTGCCTGAACCAAACGGCTACTGTTGATTCCTCTAGCTGAGTTGTGCACAGGCATGTGTTACCACCACTTCCCCCTCCTCCCCCCCCAGACAATTCCGCAAGCCTACACGCACGTGCACACATTTGTGCACGTACTAGATGCACGGGTGCATATTGCGCTCACGTTCATGCTCAGGGTGCATGCAGTCACCGTCCTTTTACCACGTGTTTGGCTCCCTTTTCTGTTTGCTCACAGATGGCAGCAGAGCGCAATATGTCAGCCATGCTGGAGCAAGCCCTCACACCCTCTGTGCTACTGGACCGCTTCCCTAAGGTGGGTGACAACAGTACGGATGTACGCTGACAAGGACCCTGAAAGCACTGTAAGAGAAAGGGTCTAAAGTGAAGCTTCCGTAACAGTCCTAGTGGATCAGCGCGCGCTGAAGAAAGGCTCTAAATCTGCGCTCAAACTAGCCGGAGCTCCCTCACGGTGGTATTTAAATGAACGAGGAGACAGCTGCAGATCGCAGCGCGCTGTGAAACGTGTGTTGGGTCGGCCAATCCGTATAACATGTATTCTGTATAACATGTGTTCCGTATAACATGTATTCCGTATAGCATGTATTCCATGTAACACGTATTCAATTTGACGAAAAGCGACCAATGCATGGTGTAATTTTTTTGGTTGACCATATATGATTAATGTGTGCATTCAATGGATGACCGTGGTCGTGGTGTGTGTGTGATGGTTTGGCTGGATTCGTGTCGCAGAGTTGTGCGTGGACTTGTTGTGAGTGCGAGGAGCTCCGTGTAAATATTGTGCCTTACGTACAAGTAGGGGAGCTGGCTGGCGGGTACTTGGATGTGTGTTGCAACAACGCTCATAGCATGATAGGTGATAGACCCTGGTGGGCAGCAAAGCACAGGTCTGGCACGTTACGTGGATATGTGTGCATCGCGTAAGGAACGAAAAAGGCATGCGTTGGAAATACACTCTAGCTACGTGCCGCGGTAGGCTTTGTGACCTCTTCAGATCAAGTCTGAGGAGAGGCCAATGCCCGCCTCAACCCAACCCTCGTCTTGCGTCGTATATATAAGAATACGTTGCTAACACACAGAAAATTATTAAACGGTTGCGTGCGCGTATGCAGGATGCATGCTTCTATTCACCCCTTGCCATTTTTGTCTTTCCAACAGGATGCCTTGTGCACTGGCTTTGTTTAAAATGTGCACATTAACTAAAGAAAAACAACACAGGCAGATGTTTGAATGCTTCCCACATGAGGGGAAGAGAGACCATTTTTATACAGGGCACCGTGTGACCTCTTCACCACAGCAAACGAAGAACGCCCAAGCAAACAAGCACAGCCAGCTGCAAGCCGTCCAATCTATTAGGAAGTGGAATTAAAACTTTATGCTGGTCAGCATGCAACAAGAAAGAATTCTTGAATGGAGATAATAGCCAGAGCCCCACCAATTTTATTGTCACTTAATCAGCTAGTGATAGACAAGGGTCTCTCTCTCTCTCTCTCTCTCTCTCTCTCTCTCTCTCTCTCTCTCTCTCTCTCTTTCAAGAGCTCATATGCAGAATTTGAGCAAATTTTTACTTACTTCCATCTATTGCTCAAGATCTGCATCTTAAAGCAGCACCCAACACAACACCTGCTGCCACTCCTATTGAGACTATTAAGAATGAGGGTCAAGCTTAACGAGAATCAAGAGCAAGGGAGTGAGTGCCCTTTAGATGTGGGAGAAGGCTCCCCCCCTGCAAACCCTGGTTGCTTCTTTGCTTCCTGCATGCTGGCACATTTGCAGGCAGGAAGAGCGCTTGGTCGATTTTTACTACATCCAGCATACGAACAACAATCAGTGCCTGGATGTTCATGTCATGGTTCTTGAGTCTGATGGCAGATGCCCTCGAACAAGTGTTATCAGCTCAATACACAACATACTTAATGAATTGCAGGCCGTCATGGATGTGCACGTCATGGTTCTTGAGTCTGATGGGGCCCACGTGGGGGCAGCCACCACCGCCGCTTCCACTGCGCTGGCTGATGCGTCATGCGAGCTGTATGATATGGTGCCTGCGTGCCACGTGGTGAGTTTGGGATGGTGCGATGCAGACCTACGAACCTACGAGTATGTCTTTTTTTGCGCTGGCTGATGCGTCATGTGGCTCTGTTATATGACGCCTTTGTGCCATGTGGTGGGTTTAGATTGGGCTATACAGGAGTTCGGGATGAGGAGATGCAGTGATGCAGGCTCCTAGTAGGTCCTTTGTGCACTGGATGTGATTGTGTGAGGGTCCTTTTGGCACTGATGTGTATGTGTGAGCTGCTATGAGTGGTGTCTGCGTAGTCGTGCAGTCGTGACACATTAATCGTGCAGCGTGACACTTAAGTCGTGCAGGCGTGCAGCGTGATGGGAACCAGTGCAGAAACACACGTTAAATTGGGAGGTAGATGTGGTTGACGTGGAGGTGCCTGACATGATCATGCCTGCCCGTCATGTTGTCTTGCAATTAGGTGGAACCGGTACAGACCAGTAGGGTTGGTGTAGGTTATCTGATTTTGCCCCTGACCTTTTTTTATTTGGCGCCTTGTCATCAATTGCTCATGCGTTAGAAGTAATGCCTTCTGCCGCATGCTTTCAGCGCGTCGAGTACCTTGAGAAACAGGCTTTCACAAAAAGCGTATCATGCCTTACAAATTTTGCGTTGTGGCTCTAATGTTCAATAAGGTGGTATAAGATGCTGTCAACAATGTGATCACTTTTATGCATGGCTTTAGTCTGCGTGAATGCTTGCTTCCTCCTAGACCCCACAGCATGCAAAGTGGTGCTTGTTTAAAACTGCTTACATCTTGCATCCATGTGTACGTGTAGAATACAGCTTCTGTGTGCGTGAATGGCTCCCACCTTTTAGACCCCACTGCTTAATAATTGGCATTCCTGTACAATGCAGTTGTGTTAACGTAAATATATACAGCACTTGATCACCGCCACGGATGGTTATAAGGTCATTTGAGACGTTCAATACTATAAAATACGCGGCACATGCAGATGACCCAGAATGGACCCGATTCGCCCCAAAATCACTTTAAACGTCTCAAATCAGGTTAATTGTATGTTACTAATATTTGTACCTATATAATAGCATTTGAAGCTCGTTGAGAGGCCGTTTTTGGGATAAGGCCCAAATCCGGCAAAACCTGGAAATTTCTCTATAATTGTATAATCGTATAATACGGCCTGATTTGTTCATTATGGTATGCGTAAAATACTATTATGATGTGAAATACAAATGCGCCTTATGGTTCAACCCTAATCACCGCATGCCGCAAACATATCCATCCTCCTGGCGGTGTGTTGCAAACAGATCAAAACTTCAGTTATTACGAACCTCGCATAGCTTGCATTGGGGTTTATTTGTTTGGTTCATGCAAACCTAGCAGTGGTTATGGTATTGTACGGTACTTATAAACATATTGCACAAGTGTGCTGCATTTGTACGGTCATACATCTAATTGTACATTTTTCACTTATGCGCCGTGCTTTAAGGTTCGTGTGAATGGCTCCCTCCTTCTAGATCCCACAGCAAGTGAAGAGGCTCTCAGCGATGGCAGCCTCCTTCTTGCACTACAGCCTTCGAGCAATGAGGTAGGGGGGGTAGGAATTTAGTGCAGGCAGGTCGCAAATCCACTTTCCACATCATAGAAAGAGCTGGTACGGCTCTAGACAGGCATAATTATTTGAAGGAATTTTTCAGTGATTTCTCACATACTAGAAAACAAATGCTGGGGCAACTTGCTGCCGCTCACCTGATTATGCTGCAAACATGCAAGTGTGACCAGTTTCAGCTGGTTGCAAGGGCGGTGAACGCTCTGACATAAAACATGAAAAGTTTTGTCTTGTAGCTAACAATCAAATTAAACAACTTGTCCAAATTTGCCACCATCGTATTGGACACCAACGGGTGCAGTTAGGTCCACCACAGACCTATCAAACCCAGGCGTTTGCCAACAGGTTGTCCATGGCTCCACTTCTTGCTTCAGATGTCTTGTCAAACCATCCAGCAGCACTTGATTTATTTCACCGACACTACGAGCTGTAGAATATTATGAAGAGTTTATTTGTGCAAAGAATGGAGCCACTTTGCAACATGCTACTAATACGTTCCTTTCTCACTTCTTCATTGTAGGTTACTCAGCTTTCTATAACAGGCACTTGGAGTGCGACTGAGAGGCGTGCAGCTCTGGAGCTGGCAATGGGGGGATGTGCCCAGCTCAAAAAAGTGATGCGAAGTACTCTATTAGAAGTGGCTATAGCAGCACCTGCTAGTTAAAAAGGCTAATTGTAGGCTAACACGCCTGCTGCACGTTTATTTACAAAAACTTAATAATAATTCTTGGAGTTTCTATTGTGCAGGCTGCTTGTGTGAGTGTGCTGATTGTCTGTTCCATCTCATGTTCTTGTATCGTCATGCTGCTCAACAACATATTTAGCTCCACATCTTCATTTCAAACCGTTCAAATCGTTCAAAATGGTGTTGGCAGGTTCTACTATTAGCGTTTCTGTTATAAATGGCCGTTCAAAACTGTTCATGTCCTGAGTGTCTAGTAATAACAAAATCGGCTGTACTGTGAAATGGGGTCCTACGGCAGGAATTTGTAAATCACGATATAACAAAATAAGAAACTACACAGGCAGGCTTTGGTCAAGCACCTCGTGAATAAAGGAAATAGAAGCCACTTGGTGCTGGGTACTAAATAGCTCCTTCACCACCCGGGTGCATACAAGGCAAAAGAGGTGAAGCCACCAGGGTGCAAACGTGGCTACAATATAATACAATGAAGCCATGAAAGGACAATCAATTTTGATGTGGGATTATTGAATGAATGGAAGAAGAATGTAATAATTCAAAAAGGAAAATTAGGTTTTATGTTACCTAAATGACTCTGCGTGCATCTAAGGGAAAAGGTAATTAACCCATTTTCACCCCAAGAGCAAACCCTGACAAAAAGCCCCCGACGCTTGGTACTCCCTGCATGTAGTAAGGCAGTAGTACAAGTCAATAGACGGCCTCCTTCCTCTTAAGTGGGACATCGCTTTTACTTTAGCACTTGGCATCAAAAGCATTATGATGCACACTATAGGTTCATTGCATGCCAGGGTGTTGTCTCAGACTGAAATTGATCAATTGATACTGCTGAATGCTGCTGTGTAAGTCAGTATCCCGTTCGGACCTTCGGTGTCTTTCACAACAGCAGATTAAAACATGCATTTGAATGCAACACTCATCAAAAGAGGTCCTGGCTAGCTTATAGAGGTCAGCCTTGCAGAACTGCAATGCAATTTCAAGAAGACAGGGTTTACGTGAATTGCAACACTGGCCCAAAAAGACTGTTGAAGGAATTGAACACTCAGGCAGGCAGTCTGCCTGCAGTTTTGCAACGCCCAATACCAAGGAGGCACAATTTTTCCTTTTGAGCATAGAAGTGGGCACTGCTGTCACTAGCTGTATCAATTTTCCTATTCCAGCCAACTCCACGTCCCACCACCTTCAATCAATGGCAATTGTCCAGTACATCCAGTACATTTAAAGAAAATTGTTAGACAGCGCCATGTCAGATCAGACTACCCTCACTGCAAAGTAGAAGACTCAGCACATCTACTTATCACCCCCTAATAAAAGAGGTTTGTGAAACAAGCCTGGAAGATCTTCCAGGCTTGTTTCACGAACCTTTCAGATTAGGGGGTATTGGTTGTTGTGCTGAGTCTTGTACTTTGCAGTGACGGTAATTTGATCTGACAGCTGTCACGCCAATCGTTGGCAGCGATGAATCGTGTGACAGAGCATTGAAGTTGGTTGTCAGTAGAGAGTTTTTATTTGTCTTGTTCAATAAGCTGGATGGCCAGTCTTATTGATAACCTTTATCTCCTGGATTTGATAGTTTTGGTAATCAGTTGACAACATGTGAGCATTCTAAGAGGTACCATTCGAGGGGATCCTCAAGTGACCCTGTACTCTGTACTGTGTAAGGTCTCCGATTGTAATTGTCCGTGGAGTCATATTACCAAATGAGGCCGAGAGGTCTGTCTGAGTCAATGGTCCCAGCTCCAGGAAGGAGCAGCAGTGTGGGAGCCAATCAAAGATGAGTGGCACTAGTAGACACACATACGTGTGTGCAGAGAGCGCAAGGGCATGAGCCAGAGAAGTGGTAGAAGCATTAGGGACCACAGTGTTGCAAACCCACTCCTCTGCTGGATGGTTTTTCCACCTTGGAGGCCTTTCTTGGACCAAAGGCGAACTATTATCAATAACACTAAACGAGCAATTTCAGTTGGAGACCCTTCTCAGTACAGGGTCTCTTGAGGATCCACTCTAATGGTACCTCTTAAAATGCTCACATGTTGTCAATTGATTACCAAAACTATCAAATTCAGGAGATAAAGGTTATCAATAAGACTGGCCATCCAGCTTATTGAACAAGACATATAGAAACTCTCTACTGACAACCAATTTAACTGCTCTGTCACACGATTCGTCGCTGCCAACGATTGGCGTGACAGCCATTTCTCTCCGTATCACACCACGCGTACCTCAGCAAGTACGCCAAGCCCGACACCTACAAAGTGCTGCATGTCCTTTTCGTCCACTTTCCTGCACAATTGAGAGTGTGGATTGTCAAGCGGGGAGTAGGTTAGTGGCACTAATCCACGTCCTGGATCCTGTTAAGAATCTGTCCTACGGTTTTTTGAAATTCGCTAGGGTCAACAATGTGTGAAAAGGAAAGCTGATACACTCACAGTCGATTTCAAAATTCAATTGGATGGTGTCAAGCAATCACATGTACATTGACAACCGGCTCTCAGAGGGCGGGTCTCACAAGTAAAAAGCAGGTACCACCGGCCTGGAGTGTTTTTCACTGCCTGCGTAGTTTTTCTTTTCTCTTCTGTTTTTCATCTAAAAATAAAGCCTCTCACTTGTTATGCAACTGCTCCGTGCATGTCCCCTGCTCTTCAGCATTATTATGTTTTTTGCGCATTTGTTTGCACCTTCTGCCCAGTGCCAACCTCAATAAACATTAGTTCTCCTTTGTGCGAGCACAATACCAGGCATCATTATCTTGAAGTGCTTTAGGAGCTCAAATCTTCTGATGCTGTTTTGCGGTGAGGCTCTGGCTGAGAGGCCTGCTTCCGTTTTCTTTTGCAATGTACATAAAGATCCTTACCATTGCAAACCATGGCCTTCACGTTTCTCACGCACACCCTTCCTTGTTTGAAGTTGCAGGGCATTTCAACGCCTTTCCCCCCTCACTCACCCGTCCTTGTTAATGTCGCAGTGCATTTCAATGGTTTTGTGAATTTTCTGCCACTTGAGATCAATGAAGCCCGTGTAGGTCAAACCCTGAGAAGGACAAATAAGAGCAAACCTCAAGACATACATTTAAGGTATGAGAACAGCCGGAAACGATTGTTGGACTCAAATATATTGTTGCACACACTCAATCTTGTGTGTGTTGAGATTACGTCCGCAAGCCGCACACAAACACGTTCATGCACACATAAACACACATACACAAACTCACACACATGCACATATACATACACACACGCACACTCACCCACATACACGCAGTTACACACACACGCACACACGCACACACACAACTTGACAAGCTACCTTCGCGTGCATATTTAAGGTTCTGTGTGTACGTCTATGAAATTGTAGATGTGTAGGTACTTCCCTATGTAGATGTTTAGATGTGGAGAACAAAGAGGCAACATGGAAAGTATGCAAGGAGGCATTACTATGTACGTGAAAGAGATTGTATTGTTCTTCCTTTACAAAATGACTGATCCATGTAATATATAATACAACTGTCCAAATACGCGGTCAAGTCTGTGCGCATGGAGCTCGCCTGCAGAAGGCAAGCACACACGCACATGCACATTCACACCCACACCTGCACCCACAGCCAAAGCCACACCCTACCCACACCCACACCCGCACCAAAGCCAAAGCCAAAGCCACACCCATACCCATACCCACAACCAGACATTCACACCATTCACCTGCAATGCACAGAATGTCAGCCCTACAAGGAGGGCTAACAGCTGTCCAACTTTTTTTAAAGTTATGCCGGCTACAACTCCTGGGCAAAAACGTGCGTACGTATAGGAAAGTGTGCGTGTGTGCGTGTGTGCGTGTGTGCGTGTGTGTGGTTATGCGTGTGTGGTTATGAAGTGTGCATGTGCGCACATCATGCCTGACTACGCTATGTCATGCAAGCTTGTTAACAGGTACCAACCGATGACGCCGGAACAGCCCAGGTTGGTGAGAACCTGCAATCAATTAAAACACACACAAACGTGTCAAGGGATGAGTGTCTGTACAAAAAGAAAGCTGACACTGAATGTTTCAGGCATTTTGGGTGTTCCAGTAAAAGACTCAAATATAAGCAATCAGTAGGCTGTGAGGGTCAATAGTTCAGTGAGACGAATCATCTTTAGACAAGTGAGGCTGAGGATGACACAGCTAGCTGGGTCTGCGTTTATATGCAAGACGGTTCACAGCTAGCTGGGCCTGTGTATGTACATGCAAGACGAGTTCAGCCTTTAACTCCCTGATCCCATCGATTGTTTTCCCTTCTTTTTTGTGGTGGAGCTTTACAATATACAGTACCCGGTTCCAAAGTGGCTCCTTAAGCATAATTGGTGTGGGAAGTGGATTTTACACAGCAAAAAATGCAAAGCAACTTACTCACCGGTCCTGCCAGCGTCGTCAAGTTGTCAGCCTGCAAGGGAGCGTGTCGGAACAGGAGGAGGTGAAAATCAACAAAAAAAGGAGTTTGACAAGACTGGCTTGCACTGAAAAGGAGGAAGATGAAGAGGGTGCCCCTGTTAGCAACCCTTGGGGTGAGAAACAGCAGAGGAGTTTAACAGACTGACTTGCTCCAAAAAGGAGGGAAAAGGAAGAGGGTGCCCCTGTTAACAACTTTCGCTTTGACTGTGTATGTGCAGGTGCCCTTGCCGAACACTGTGTACCTGTTTGGCGCTGGACAACCCTAGCACACGCTAGTGATTGAAGATATAATGCTGTAGCATCATGTCGCTTTTAGTACTGGGTCCTTGCCCGCGCTCCTAGCCCTACTAACAGTAGCCTTACTACTTACTATGCACATGCTTCGTTCCAGAGCAGACTTCAATAAGTAATTCGTGATCATCTGCAGCACACGCACCATCTCCTCAATTGACATCTCCTTCTCGTCTTTCGCCTCCTTTTTGCCTCCGGCGTGAGATTCTGCCCCTAAGACCAGCTGGACGGACGTAGCAGCCAGACACATCACACCCAACTTTGAGTTGCCTTTCCTGTCGTTCCCTGGACCTTCTCCATTTCCCCTCCCTGCACGATACGCCCTTCCTCCCCTCCCCCCTCCACCACCACCTCCAAAACTGCTACTTCCACCTGTGTGTGCGTGTATATACATGTGTGTGTGTGTAGTGTGTGTGTGTGTGTGTGTGTGTGTGTGAGAGAGTAAGTGTGTGCATGTGTGCGTGTGTGTGTTTACATGTGCGTGTGCAATTACGTGTGCCTGTATGTGCGTGTGCGTGTGAGTGTGTGTGTTCGTGTGTGTGTGTGTGTATGTGTGTGTGTGTGTGTGTGTGTGTGAGTGTGTGTGTGTGTGTGTGTGTGTGCGTGTGTGCGTGTGTGCGTGTGTGTGTGTGCGTGTGTGTGTGTGACAACCTCTTGTTATGACATGTGCACGGGTGCGCAATATTGGAGAAGTACTTCCGAACTGCATCAACTTCATTCTGGTGCACTGAATGGCTTAAGTATAATTGCGTGCAGTCCTTGCAATTAGCTGATGGGAAATGCAAAGCTCTTCCTCTCTTAAGCCGAGAGGAGTAGAACTGCTTGATTTATTTGGCAAATACCATATTTTATATATATATATATTCACTCACACATGCGCTACGTTCTTGACCGCTCATTTAATCAGGGTGGATTTTTTGAACATTCTTAGGGGCTTTTTTATGCGCCTGAGATTCATGACATGACCGTGGTCAGAGAGAAGATAAAAAGTAATGCTTGCAGGATCTCACGACTTTTCGATTAAATACCTTGTGCCAAAACTAAAATCTGACATGCCGTGGATACCTATAAAGAGTACATTTTGTCATTCGTGGTTATGTCTTTGTAAGCATATCAATCGAGCAAGTTTTTCCAGGAAGTTCCTCGGCTGACAAACAGGAGGCATGGCACAAAGCCTGGAATATTTAGGATGATTAAGTTAAACAGAAACAGGCCCATGTCAAAGTAAGCATTTGGAAGCTTGCAATGGGGAATTACACAGTTCGGGTGTTATAATGTGCATTAAACTCATCAGTTGATAAAATGAAACTGAGGAGTGCTACAACGTGAGGTTGGGGTTGCAAGTTGGATTTAGCTTTTTCTGTTTAGGATGATGTTCAAGGTAAATAGAATCAGGCCCGTGATGTCAAAACAGCATTTTGTCCTCCTTTTTTCCTGGGCACTCTCGCGATGTAAGAACTGGACAGGGAGCGGGAATAATGAGCGAATAAAAAAATTGCAACTGTGAATGGTTTGAATGGGTAACTTTTATCATCGTGATGATGGACATAGATCAGCAAAAGATAAGAACTAAGAATTATCAAGGGTAATCTGTAGCGATACAGAAATATAATGCGTCTCGACAATGTCTTCATACGCTGCTACATAATAACAACAAAACAACGGGCAGATACCCATTTGGACCGGATCACGCCTTAGCACTTCTGCCTCTTGCCACCTACCAGTCCCTCTGCCCCCTTCTTTCACCTCCCACACCCTTTCCTCCTCCAGCCACCCCCTAATCATTTCTTCTTCCACCTTGGCTGGTTGCCCTGCGCCTCTGTCTTCCTCAAATCCAGCCCTTTCTGCAGCTCTAGGCGCTGTTGCCCTTACCTGTTCTCCAGAACTGTTGTGTCCCCTCCAATTCTTGCAGTGGTGTGTCTACCTCCTACCTTCTATCCCACTGTGCTTGCTTTTTTTGTTCATCAACAGTGCTATCCTTTTTTTTATGCATCCGCAGGAACAATAGTTCTTCACTTGAGGATTTTAATATACTCGCTCACTTATTGCTTTGCCAAATGGAATTATTATAATCTGAGAACACTATAACCTTGAATGGGTTGAGAGGACAATGATCTGCGGAAAAGGCAAAGCTCGGAAGATCAATTAAGACAGGAGCAGTAACTAAAAATTATACTCAAAGCAGAGAAATACAGTCATGTTCATGGCATTCTGGCTTGTTATATACGTGAGATAAATTTAAGGTATCATAAAGGAGGGGCTAGCGTTCCTGATATTACAGAAAACTCAGAAGCTGTCATCTCTGCGTAGAAGAGCCTGGTGCGTATTTAAACCTGAAGGTATGCATAAGGAATAAGGAATGACTAAACTCTAAACCAATACTCAGAAGTCCTTTCTATCACATGTTTCTAGTGGAGTATTTTGCAAATGTGTGCCGTTCAATTGTTCTTTTTGTCATTCATCTATTCCTTTTGATTTCATGCAAGACATTGGGAACGAGAACACGGTTTAGATGAAAATTCAGGAAAAAGGAAAAAGGCATTTAAGCTGTCCAAAACTACACAGCTGTCATTAGCAGTGACAATTTGTGTGATTTGGTTAGTTGGTTTTCAGTTGAGGTTATTTTTGCCTAGTCTCGTTCAATAAGCTGGGAAAGCCAACTTATTGAAGAATTGTTTATAGCCAGGGTCGATTGGTTGTTGTGCTGTGTCTTATACTTTGCAGTGCCTGCTACAACACAGCAAACTCTCATTCGTTTTGGTGACAGATACTTATAGTGGAGTTCTTCTACTTGCAGTGTATGACTTATGCCTCTGCCTTCAAACAAAAACGTGAATCCATGAATTGCTCAGACAAATAAAAATTGAAAGAAAGCAACGACATACAGAAGCATGATGGATGACTAGTAACCCAGGCTTCCAGCGGGAGAATCTGCATGTACAATGTAGGGAGGATCAGGCTGCCTTTCATTCCGCAGATGTGGCTGCGACAGAGGCATCAGCAGCTGAGGAGCCAACCGTGAGTGGCGATGGTGGTGGTGCAAGCCTTGCTTTAGAGGCACGGGGCTGTCGTTTGGTGGGGAGTGGATGAGGGAATGGTGCGTTGGGAGGGAAAACGGCTCTGGACGGGGGAACGTGTAAGGCAGGCAGTAAGTGCTAAATGCTTTGAAGGCAGTGTGTCAAGAGTGCCCGAGTGCAGGAAGATGATGCAAATGAATGAGCAGAGGGTCTGAGCAAAGGAACGGCTGCACCCAGGTCAAAACATAATGGTAAGCAACATAGGCCTTAACTGCGGAAGTTGTCATCAACATCTCAGCAAACGATCTGCTTGCCAACTTGGTCTGAACTTAAAATTTATGACGTACCTGGACGGTGAGGACGTGGAAGGTCTGATGCTTGGACCGGACTGCTATTGGCGGAAGTAGAGGTTGAGCACAGGCTTCTTTCAAGCTCATGCCCTTTTGGTGCTGAGCCAGTAGCACTTCCTACAATAAGAGAAAAGCAGGGAGCAAGGCACGGCGTTCAGCACTGATTGTTTTGAAAGTGGTTCCATCACAGGTGGAAATATTGGTTTGATAGAAAGTAGCAAACTAGAATTCTTCAATGACTCAGGTGCGGAAAAATAACCTCTAGTTTGTGTCAGGCTGCATCAGTGGTATAGGTGAATGGTGCAGTTTTGTAGCAAGTCTTCCTGTGATTGCCCGTCCCTACGGGCGTATGATCGTGTGGCCATGCCCGGGTGGTTTTCTTGTGACACCTTGCTCTTTTGAAAGAAAATTTCCACACGTGCCGTCGATCATGGGGGCAATTTGTATGCAGCAAATAGTGTTAAGCACCTTTATGAGGGGGGTCACGCCATATAGGCTGTGGCATCTATTTAATTGAGCCCACTTTATATGTGTGAAAAGAGCGTTTAATCATCAGGCGCCTAAATGCAATTGCTTCATTTCATGGCACCGTCGCTGAGCATTTGAGCATTTCCGGCGCCTCCCTTTCTTCTTTGATGAACGTACCACGACCTTTTCTTCCATAATTACTACGTTTATGACCGATCTTGAGCCTTCTTATTGGCACCAAAATGCTTGCTGAACAACTTTTCCCTTTAACCAGCCGCCAGAACTCACTTGCAGGGGGTTTCCTGGAGGATTGAGCATCTTCCTGTGGCACAAAGTGCTGCTGATGGAATGCTGTCCAGTCCTTTCGGCCCCTTGCTTCCTCCACTCCCTCTGCAATGGATTCTGCTGCAATAACAGGAACCGCCGCTGCTGGGGGGGATGGTGGTAGTGGTGGTGGTGGGGATGCTGCTGCTGCCTCTTCCTTTCTGCCAGTTACTGCTGTGCTTGAATCAGCAAGCTGTGGTGAGCTTGAGAGAGCCCATTTTCTCCACATCCCCTCTGATCCTTTCCCAATCTGAACAAGAAAAGGAGATCGTACATTACAGCTTCCCTGTCGCACGATTAGTGATGATGATGAGGGCTTTTGATTTCTTGTATCTTCTGCTTCTGCCGCTGGTGCTGGTGCCTGCTCTGCCGCTTCGGGCACCTCCTCCTTCTCTGCTACTGGCGGAATTAGCTGAGGTGGGGGAGAGATACTTGGAGGGACGCGTGGGGGGGTGACTGGAGCCAAAAGGCTTTCTAGCTGCTGATGTGGCAATTGACGAGGGTCTGCTAGCTCTTCAATTATTTGTTGCTGTTGCTCCGTTGCTAGGCTGCTGTGAGAGGGGGGTTGCTCTGTGTCACTGTTGACCTGTAAAATACCACTGTGGAGCTCGCTGATGCTGCCTATGGGAGTGAGCGAGAGTGGAATGGATTGGGGCGGCCTTGAGCAGTGGGGCAGTGCAGGCTGCTGCTGCTGTTGCTGCTGCTGGTCATGCAGGTGCTCTTCTATGCTTGTATGCAGATTAAACCCCAAGATGACCTCCGGTTGCACACCTGTAAGGTAAGTTAGCCACGTGTTAGACGTTGGAGCCTTACCCCAAGGTAGTAAAATTCAGAGGTGGTGCGTGTTTTTGCTGTAGTTCTTGGGTGCAATCCAATCAATCAAATGCATTCAAAAGAATCCTGAAGCATGTGCATCAGTTTGAGAGCCAGCTACTTCTCGGAAAGGCAGTTGCAAGACATAATTGCAGGAATATGGGGGCGCTTGCATTGATAAAAAAGGTAAGTTATGGAGAGGCTTTATTAAAATTGGATGCTGCAGGCACACAATCAGCATGCTGGCCATCATCTTAAATATATCAGGTGCAAAGCACCCACCACAGCAAATACCTGCACACCCACCCAGTCGACTGCAGCTCTCTGGGATGTCACTGAAGTTGGGAGAAAGTTCCCTCCCCTCCCCTCCACCCTCTCCCACCGCTACGCTCCCCTCTCCCGCTTGCTCTGCATTGGAGGCACACTCCTTGAGATTGCGCCTATGCACTTCTGCTTCTTGCCACCCACCGGTCCCATTTCCCCCTTCTATCACCTCCCTACCACCTCCCACACCCTTTCCTCCTCCAGCCGCCTCCTCATCCTTTTCTTCCCCCACCTCGGCTGGTTGCCCTGCGCCTCTACCTTCCTCAGATCCAGCCCTTACTGTAAGGCTTGCAGCCCCTGCCTCTTCTCCAGAACCTTCTGTGCCCCCTTCATATCTTGCAGTGACGTGTCCACTTCCTACCCTCTGTCCCGCTGTGCTTGGATCTTTGGCAGGTTGCTCAGTGATGTCCTCAAATGCTGGCTGGTGCAAATCTGGTCCCGTCATCCACCTGCTCTCACTAGCAAGGGGCCTGACCTGTCAAGAAGCAAGAGAGACAGAAAAGGTGAAGGTTTAACTAGAAACGCGCATTCTACAAAGAGGTGCAGCAGTGTGTGCATGTGTGCATCGTAAGAGCCCTTATCTATGCAGCAGTTTCGAACAATCGATCAATAAGCCAAGAAAGCCGGATACATGCTTGGGAATAGCAGATGCAGTTCCGACCACGCTTCTCCCCGTCATTTACCACTCCGTACAGGGGGTCCTCGCTGGGTCGCAAACGCTGCTGCCTGGCAGGAGACTCCAGATCGAAATCACTCCCTGTCCCGGCCATCCAAGGCCGTTCTTCCTCTGCCTCCGCAGATGGCTGCCAAAGATGCTGCCGCAGGATCCTGGATGAATGGATGCATCAGTTCAGACGAGCACGAGGGGTGAATTCAGCTGAAATTGGTGCTGGCATTCTATAGATTCTAGCTAGGAGGTGGATGTCTGATGAAGCGATCATCGATGACAGGGACTATGATTACAAGGGGGAAGGAATGCTTAATGAGGATGATAAGACGTGCTATGAAGGCCGGTGAATTTGATTGAATGTCTGTTGATTTTCATTTATCGAGATGCACATTAGCAACTTTTTTCAGCACCACCGTGTGTTGCTCCACCAGGTCAGGCTCTCTTAGCAACATGTGATAATAAACCGTACACAAATGATGCGCAGATGCCAGAGGTAGATTGTAGATGAGCTGCATTCCTGACAACAGGCTGTTCACCGGCAAATCATCAGGATAAGCAAAATGGCCCAGAGACATTACATGAACACGTACGCTCACTCTTGAGGGGACTCAATGTGGGCGCCGAGGCGTGGTAGAAGGAACAGCTTGAAGACAATATATGCCAGGCCCCTGAAAAGGAACAACATTTATTGTATGAAAGTCTTCTTGGACATTTGTGCTCGCATGTTGTGACGGAAAGCACAAGATCTGCTGGTGTTGAACACGCACCAAGCCAAGATTCCTGCAAGGATCAGCGTGGCTGCCACTGCGATGAGTAGAGCCATGGCAAAGAGAACGGAAAGGAACGCCATGGCCGCCGCAAAAGCTAAAACATTATACTTGCTGAAACGAGCTTATTGAATTACAATTAGTATTTCAATATTGATTATCGCAAAGGATAGCTGAAGAAAAAGGACAGTGCGATTTTCGTCATCCGTTGCACGAAAAATTCACATTGTGGGTATGACGAGGAGCCGTTGTTTAAATAATACATCAGTTTCATGTTCCCTCTAGCTTCTTTTTCTGGTGTCTTGTTCAGTCTGGCCTCTTTCTCTTCTTGAAGCTGGCTTTTTATGCTATAGCTCAACTGCCCTCGCTGGCGGATATAGCTGTGTAACCCCTTACCCCTTACCCCTTAAATAATCAATAATTTCATATTAATCCGATATCCATGTTAATTGGCGGCGAGGAATTCCGGAAATTGGAATACTTGCAAGCATGCAAAACCTAATCTTTTAGTCTAGCTCAAGCTCAAGCAAAAAAGCAAAAAAAACATCTTAAAATTTAGAAAGGAAGAACTAAGGCTATCAACTATCCTCCTCCACGCAGTCACGGAAGGCGGCCTCGTCATATATTATGGATGGGAATTCCCAGCAGGATTCCCTACATGGCCCTTGTTCGTTTGCCGCTTCCTCCGCAGAAGCCTGCTTGTGCCGTGCCCTGCAGTGTAGAAAATGGATGCCAGCCCGATCAATTTTGGGTTTAAATTGCAATAATCTACGTTGCCGTCTCGACCATATTGTGATGGAATGATGGGCCTCAACGATTGCAGCTCAAGTCTATACGCTTTAAATATTGAACGCGTTAAAACTCCGTGCACTTTTGCTCATACCAGTAGTGTGCTTGGAGGTGAGGCGGAAGGGCAGCCAAGAGTTGTGCATGCTGTTTTTCTAGATCACTTATTCTCTGGACCTGGAAGGTGTAGAAAAGAATGGTTGCGCTAGCTGAATTGAAAGCAACACAAAACCCAGTCAGTATTTTTTGGGGTGGCAAGCCCTTGTAACATTTAGACAACAATTGCATAGTATGCACGCCCGTTCTCAGAAAGCAAAAGGGAAAGGGAAAGAGGGAAAAACGACATGCAGGTTTATATCCTATGAGACGTCACATTCCACTTACAAGCAAGCGAGGGGCTTCAGGTCCAAAAAGGTGTGCATAGCAGCGGAAAATATTGAAGCTATTCCTCTCCACATCATCCTGGGGGAAGGAAATGGACAGAGGTACTTTGCCATAGCCTTGAAGCAGCCATGTGTGATGTGTGTCTATAAGAGCAGACACCATTATTTTCCTCTATACCTGACAGGAACATTCAGATATGAAGTGAACTTGCTGCAAGAGTTACCTCATAGTCTGTGAGGTCATCCCCAATATCAACCAGCATCTCATCTACTTTGAGGAAGCGGAAGAGACTGGGGTCTGGCTCTCTGCCAATTAGCTTCCACAGCAATAAATGTAAGACCTGCAGGAAAGGGAGCAGGGGGAGTATTTATGCAAGGGTTTGGGGTTGGAATTTAGGGACAACTGCTGGTTTGTACATATGCGTGTGTAAGTATATGTGTGTGTGTGTGTGTGAGTGCATGTGTGTGAGAGTGTGTGTGTGAGAGTGTTTGTGTTTGTTTGTGTGTGAGGTGCATGGTGGACGGGCTCAGTTGTAAGCTTTCTATACTTTCTTTTCGTGCCGTTCATGCTAGACACAGAGATCTACACTCCAGTATGCCAATAAATATACAGAGGGAGACCTGACATTGTTTTACTTAGCTCCCTGCAGCACACTCACACGGTAGTCAAAGCTCTTGCTTTCGTGCACGGCCAGGACATCAGACAGAGTGAATCCCTGCCACTGTCGCTGCTGATGGCCATTATCATCATGGCTCCCAGCTGCATGCGTAGTGGATGCAGCTGTACCTTCGCTAGCGCTTGCACCCAAATGCTCTATCGGTGTGGAGGGGGCGGCAGCATTGGTAGAGCAGTGCAGACCGCATCGTTCGTCATGCTCATGTTGGCGGCTGATGGTACTGGCGCTTTGTGTGGTGGTGGGGGCACTGGCAGTAGCTGGAATTGAGGTGGGACCTTGTGTGGGGATGCAGCCTCCTCGTTGGAGCATGGCGTGACAAATGTGGCGCTCGCCCTCCCAATATACATCTCCCTAAACCCATGGGGATAGTGACGTGGAAGGGATAGGGGGAATAGAGGTAGAGGAACAACAAAAGGAAAAGGTAAAGATAAGCTTCTGGAAGGCTGCAACTGTATAGCTCTACTCTAGATGGACACTTAAGTAAAATGTCTATGGAATGTGGGAGTGGCCAAATACTTTGGTCGGGATACGAGGCGTAAAAACAAATTTTTGACAATCACAAATCAATTTTGGGCCTCCGGCCCAAAATGACAACCCCCCCCCAACCCCCCCTTCCTGACCCCCCAC
>Ga0307968_1001390_pt1:0-7500 | contig 19652 bp, 19 predicted proteins | sample OrgLakmetagen650_FD_201834 | JGI IMG/M metagenome (GOLD analysis project Ga0307968, IMG submission 201834) | Saline water microbial communities from Organic Lake, Antarctica - #650 | ecosystem: Environmental > Aquatic > Non-marine Saline and Alkaline > Saline | place: Antarctica: Organic...
CCCCCCCCCTGCCCCTCCCTATACCACCCACACCCACACCCGCATCCCCGGCAGCCCCGGCACCTGCACTTGAGATTGTTTGGCAGTGCCTGAAAAGCACACGCGTGGGCATCAGGGCCTGTGGCTGTGACCTGCTTTCTGCCCCTGCCTGCCCCACACACGTGGTGGCTGCTGGTGCTAGTGATGGTGATGGTGCCGTCTTATTTTCTGCTACTGGTCGTGTGATACAGACTGCCATCCCTTTTTTTGCAGTGGAAGCGTCTGTCCTCGCTGCTGCTGCTGTGTCCTGAAAGGAGGCTCCTGGGGTAAGCCTGGGCTTGAGCTGCCAGGTTACGGCCGCAAGATGGTTGCAATGCCACGGAGGGGAGGCGGTGGTGTGACTGATCGATTATAGGAAGGGGGTGCACACATGTTAGTTTTGCAGGGCATTATGTGTAGGGGAGGTGTTATTAGTCACGCGGTGGGTGCCGTCCTCTTCGTTCACCTGCACAGGCTTGATGTCTGCTTTTGCCACACCTATGATTGCATGGATCAGGCTCTTTGGGGAACAGCACACAGAACAGAGTGGTGTGTTACATAAAAAGCGTGGGTGCTTGTGTAAATGTTAGGCACATCAAATGATTTCAGGCGTAGCACACACACCTGCTCTTTGAAACAAAGAGCACTTACGTCTTGCAAGTAATATCTCAAGAGATCCTGTTAGTGCATACAAGTGTGTATATAAGCGTGGGTACATCTGTATATATATGTGTGCATGTGTGCTACTTGGATGCTTTAAAGGTCAGCTGCACACATTTACAGCAGATATTTTGAGCTTACCCTTCGGCAGATATGGTCTCTAAACGTGGGAAAGTGCGCGCTGCTGAAGCTTTCAATTCCACAGAGGGAGGAAATCCGAGGCCTAGAAGTGTGAGCTCGCGCAGTGATGAAGACAGTCCTTGCAGGCATCTGCGGGATGGAGGAGGAATTCCATTCTGCGCATATGTGTGCTCCTTCTTCCGCTAATACGCCACACAAGGAGGAAATTGCGATTTGCAAGGCCATGGGGTTTTGTGCAGCAATAGAGCCACCTAGTAGTTATAATACAGAATTTTACACATACCTACATATTACCTCTAAAATGTGTGGGTGAAGTGCAAAATGTAGGGTAGGGTGTGAGACACAATACGCATAGTATATAGTTTATAGTACAACTATAATGAAGGAATGACGTACGTTTTTAGCGATTGGAGTAGCTCTTTGCGTGGAAGTTGACGTAAGTTTGAAGTGGTTGGAGTGGCTCTTTGCCTGATGGTTTGACTTGACATTTAAGCGGTTGGAGTAGCTCATGCCTGAAGGACCTGTTGGCCAGATTCACAACAGGTTAAAGGCCAAGAAGCACCAATAGGTCGGTACATGTTATGTAGACATGTATCTCTCTGGTTATGCTTAGAGCTTGAGTAGCACCTGTGATATGAAAAGAGAGTGTGTGCCAAACACAATGCAGAGTATAAAAATTGGTGCTTTGCAAAATTTATAGAAGCTGTGCAAGCACACCATACAATTTCTTTCAACGTACTTTAGAAGCAAAATTATGTCCTTTCTGACACCAGATACGAAGCCGTGCAAGCATACCACACAATTTATTTCAACGTATTTTAGAAGCAAAATTATGTCCTTTCTGACACCAGATACGAACACAGATCTATGCATGGTGTATTGCATAGCCCGAGGCTCTGTAACTGCCAACCATAGCTGTGCACAAACAAAAGCTCGTGAGCTGTGAAAACCGCCCTGTGCCTGTAGTGGAAGGACGGTTCTAAGTGGCTGAGAGACCACACCCGGTACGTCCACACCCATACATCTGGGCAGGTCTCGTTTTATAAAGCAGGCACGATTTAGATTTACGGGTACAAGTGTGTGGTATGCGTTGCCTGGATATTATATAATGAGAGCGTCCAAGCCAGTAGTCTCGAAAACCTAATTTGTGCACACACTTTCGCCCTGTGAGCCACCAGCCCATGCCGTGTGAACAAACAGCACATGCAACCACACCATGCTGTGCTTTCTGTTTGGTTGATGCTCAAAAGCTCAACCCAAGTGTGTACAGCATACCTGAGGAGGTATGTAGATAGCCCGGTACCATCCCTGACCGTCCTTTCTGCATGACCTTGGCCGGCATTGAATGCATTGGACGGCAGCGAGGGCATCACCTGCACCGCAATGTATGGAATAGCAGTGTCGAGTAGCAGTGTGGAGTAGCAGTGATGTATGGAGTAGCATTGTCAGATAGCAATTGCATTCTTGGAGTGCCTTGCTGGGATGTGATTGCAATGCGTGGCAGGAGTGTCAGAGAAACCAAAGGCAATGATATATTATATCAACATATGTGCATCTAGGTGTGGTTGGAGTCTAGGAGGGAACCAGATAACCAACTTTTGTTCATGTGCTTTTCATTTGTTTTAGGCTGCTGTGCACTATGTAGTATTATGGGTACAAGTGTGTGGAATGCGTTACCTTAATATAATATAATGAGAGCCCAAGCCAGTAGTTTCTCTGCTTGCACAGCATTTTTATACAATGCTGATAGTGTTTTTATATTATGCTTTTATATTATTGCAGGTTTAAGAAGGCTTTGTGGAAATTTTTTTATTCAACCATGGAACCAATCCCTGTTTGCCGCCTCAATCCAAGAACATACACGATAACGAAGGCATTCTTTTGACAAAGCCTTCTTACGTAACTAAGCAAGACAGCAGATCGTAGACCAAGTGTTTCATAGCAAATTAAACGTAAGACAACGATGACGTGCGTCTTGCGCTTCTCTGAGTGCACGCCTGTCCACAATGGCTGTCTACAAAGCCTTCTTAAACCTGCAATAGTATGAATCAAAAGCACTCAACAGCATGAAAATGAACTCCTCTAAAAAGTACACACTCGATCCATAACGGCTATGTTCAAAGCCTTCTTAAACCTGTACTCTGGCAATTCAGACAAATACATAAGGCAAATGTGGCCTTTGCTGCCTCATGTGTACGTGCCTGATCCATGATGGCCACGTACAGAGCCTCCTCTGGCCCTTCAGAAGGTGGCCTAGGATCAAACTGCGTTGCACCAGGTTTGATCAAGGAGCGTGCAATACTGGTAATTTAATGTGATTTATATGGGAGGATGCGCATAGCTCCAAAATCATGGCATTCTGGATTTACTGCTGGGATGCAAATCACTTGCCCTTTTACTATTTTCTGCTATCATAGCTACAGTGGTGCGTAAAGAGGCTGAGGAAAAGCGAACGCACAACTCCAGGAGCTCTTGTAGCTCTTTAATGATTTGCTTGTCTCATAATAATTGATAGTTTGGAAGAGAATGCACGGCCTGACACTACGCCTTAAAGCCTCACAACATAATTTGGAAACAATTAATTGATCCACGCTTGCATTTTGGTGAGCTCCAAGGCAACCAGACACACACGTAACACACAACACTCACTAAAACAAGTACACATATCCACACAGCCGCATACATGCGCCCGCACAGATCCACACACACATACTCACACACACGCACACACCTTAGTGCATCTTAAGGTCAAGGACGTCAGTTGGGAGAGGGACGAGAGTGCAGTGAGGCACGGCACATACCTACAGATGAAGTTTCAGATCAGTCGAGCTTTATGTTAGTCAAAAATTGTGTGTGTGTGTGTGATCATGTTGTCTCAGGTGTATGCAACCATTATGTCATGTAACGCAGTTACTAATTCAGATCAAAGAGGGCTGTGTGACAAGGCAAGGCTATACAAGAAGTTGTGGGTCTCACACTACTTTGCGCAGTATCCGTACAGATACTGAATTCAGTCCTATGCACACAGTTTTAGACGTACGAGTTGGAAAGCTGTTTGGACATTGGACCAGAGAGGTGAGACGAAGTTTACGGCCAAATGGAAAGGAAAAGCGTGGGCAGTAAAAACGGCTCTGCACAACTACATCAGACAATGAAAAAGGAGCACTCTGGAGTCGGTGCTGCTTAACGCGGGAGAAACAATGTCAAGATCATCAGGTTAAAGCTGGGCCTGAAATGGCCCCTGAAAGGGCATGAAGCATATCCTACTATGGAACTGATGTTTAAAAAACCACTCCCCACATTAATTATGAAAAAGAAGCCATTTTGGTACTGGGTACCGTATAACTCCTCCACCAAAGGAAAAAGAACAACATTAATGAGATCAGGAGGGTTGCAGGCCTGACCTGAAACCATCTACTGATGAGAGTTGATAAAAATGTGTGTCCTAGTAGTGTCATCCAAGATTCAAGACGTTTTGTGGTCAGACATCATGCTCATGCTCATGCTTGCGCAGCTCCCTTTCTCAGAATATGTCGTGTCAAAGGCATCGGCACAGCTCTTACCGTGCTGAGATGCCAGCAGATAGGTTCAGCGCGCGAAGGTTCTTCAAGCTGGCTATCTGTGATCAGACAAATCGTAAAATCATTTCCAATGAGATTTGCATGACCTGCGATAAACCTCCCGTGACAAAGCTGACAGCTGAAACGCACATATGCTGTGGTACGTTATTGTGGAAAGTGAGGAGAGCTTCGTGAGCTCCCTTACAAAGACATAGGTAAAGACATAGGGTACGTAGGGTAACTTCAAATGTTGTTCAAACTCTTGTAATCACAGAGTTAGAACCCCTACACAAATTTCATCCCATTGTGTAGTGCCCAAATGGGACATGCAAAATCAAGTCTGCGCTTAGCACAATTATGGGCAATTCATAAAATTGATTTCAGTTTTGTTTCAACCTCGTAGTAGGGAGTTTGCTTTCTCCCCTGGACCTAAGTAATACGCCATCATCGATGCAGGAACACCCGTTTGCTCACCTGTTGAATGTGGAGTGGGTGCAGCGTGAAATCGATGCTGAGGGTTTTCAGGTGCTGCAGCATTGAGAGGGGGCTGAGGTCCATGTCCCTACAACAGAGACAACAAGGAGCATATGCCGATAACATTTGAATTTCTGTCTTGTAGGAAAACACCATGTGACATTAGTGCTGCAGTATACACACTTGCCCCTACACCAGAGGAGACCGTCTGCACCTAAACAGTTATACAAACACAGGAATATGAAGAATAGAGCGGGAGCTATCTCAAATTTGCATGCTCCCGCAGAAACACGTTTATTGTGCAGTGGAGAACCTGCAGCAAAGAGGCAGGGACAGCAGCAACATCCAGGTGTGGTACATAATACGTAATATGGAGCACGATTCAGGCATGGTGATGTTTGGAGAGCGCATTGAGGGCATGTTGGACACATCTGGCTTGTCTAGGGTGGACATGGAATGCTTATGTAGGGTTAGATTTAGTAGGAGTATGCATGAGATCTTGCCAACCAGTCAAATCAATAACGTCATGCATGTTCCAGGATGGGGTCAGATCAAGCTTTTGGACGCACACACAAACAAAGGAAACAGACATGAACGCGCACTCATCCCAGGTCTTCTCTTTGCATCTTAAGCAGCATTTGCCAAAGTGCACATACATAAGATCATCACATAAAGGGCATCTTTCCTTCTGCACCCATTAGGCTCATTCATACACCCAATTCCACTCCCTACTCACCTTTCCAGAACAGCACCCACAGGACAAAGGTGAGGGGCAGGGTCCTTCCCTGCTTTTTTCAGATGCACGTTGTCAACACGGCTCTCTGCTTGCAGCACCCTCAGCACGTAAACAAACGCATCCCACTCGTCCCTTCCAAAGGGTCGGCAGCTGATGTGGTGCGGCAGCCGGAGCAACGCCTGCAGAAAGGGGATGGTCAGCCAAAATTGAAGGCACTGTTGACTGCAAAGAGCACAACAGATTTGGATAAAGCTGTAAACAGTGCCTATGTACAGAACTGAGACAAGCTGCGAGCAAAAGGAAGCTAACGAAAGTACATGTAGCCTAGGAAATCGTGCTGCTCCTCCATGACCAAATCATTGCAAATTACTTGTCTATTTCCCTCATCTGTGGCCTTCTGTCACCTCCCCAATCCCCACCAGGGATAGAACACTTCCAACACAAGCATTTTTAACCAAATGACCTCACTCGTGCTGGTCACACAAAACCAGACCGTTTCAATCAAATATTTCAGGCGTTGGAATTGCCCGAACAAAATGCACTTATTTCATACATCATCTTCTGCTATCAACTCATCAAAAAGCGCACGCTCAAAAACAGCATTCAAGGTGGTACTTCTAAGAGGGCAAATACAGCTTGTTTTTTGGCCTCCAGACGTTGTACGCACTGTACTGAGGCAGACTACGCCTGTACTTATGACCTAAACAGGAAAAATGGAGGAGAATGTACGCAGGCGTAGAAATCAAAAATGTTCCTGTATTTATGACTTTGAGCAGGAAAGATGGAGGTGAATCTCCGCAGACGTGAAAATGGAAATTTATCCCTGAATAGGCTACTTGTTGTAAGTAATAAAGCAGAAGGAAACCACCTTTTGGTGTAATTAAGACAGGGGTTCCACAACCCATGCCTCGTGTATGTCATCAATTGTGCACGATCATGCATTCATTTGCACAATTATGGATCTATTTGCACAATCATGCATCCATTTGCAAAATTACGAAATTGCCCCCCCCCAATGGTCGAAATTGCGTAGTTCCCCCCCCCCCCCCCCAATGGTCCACCACATACCTTGTGCACATCTTTGTAGCACTGCAGGTAGTCGCTGAGCAATGCAGTCGCTTTGCCGGCACGAGTGGTCACAGTTACTTGGCTCACTCGATCCTACGCAGCAAGAGCAGAAGGGAGAGCGTGCTGCCATGTTCGGCATGTGACAAATGGTTCAAGTGGGCACTGTAACTTAACTCCTCAAGACCTTACAAGCAATATCAGGGTCAGGTTGTGCGACTTTGCTTGTATGCTACCCTAATTGGTATGTGAAGGGTTGGCCAGAACCGTATATCTGCACTGTGCATGACCGTATGTATGGTGATTTCCCTGCTAAGATGACCGTATGTACAGCGTATATACCCCTAATTTCATGGTTCTGGCCAACCTTAGGTATGTGACAAATAGATTGCATGGGCGCTGTAGCCTGGGTCCCTCAATCCTACAAAGCAAGAAGGAGGTCAGGGTGTCCAACCTGTACAATATTTGCTATTGTGCAATCCTGTTTAGCATCCAATTAAATTCAGCGGTCACTGTGATTGCTCACTCATTCATGGAGGAAGGGCAAAGATGGCTTAAGCTTGTGGCAAGGACTACGAGTGTGTGCGAGTGGCATGGCACACCAGTGGCCTTGCTAATTGGAGTGCTTAAGCGATCACGACACTTTAACCATCTCGCAGGCAGCAGTGTGCATTACTAAGAATCCCTGCTGCAGGCGTTCTTGATTCACGCGTTTGTCTGTCTAGTGTGGCACACATTACCACATTAGTCAATGCAGCTGTGTTGCAACCCTGCTTGCAAGCAAGAACTACACGCTCGTCATGTGGGCACTCACTCAAGCAACTGAGCATAGGCTGAAAGTCTCGA
>Ga0307968_1001390_pt1:10000-19652 | contig 19652 bp, 19 predicted proteins | sample OrgLakmetagen650_FD_201834 | JGI IMG/M metagenome (GOLD analysis project Ga0307968, IMG submission 201834) | Saline water microbial communities from Organic Lake, Antarctica - #650 | ecosystem: Environmental > Aquatic > Non-marine Saline and Alkaline > Saline | place: Antarctica...
ATTTTGCCTGTCACTTTCCACTCCACCCTTTTTTGACTTTCCCTCACCCACTTTGCGCCCTGCAACCAGTAGCCTTTTTGAACGCAATAAAATTTACAGGCCCAATTGAATACATTCAATAAAATTAACAGGCTCAATTGCGCAGGCGTTTTTGTGTGCCTTCTCATTCCCAATCGACATGTACAATGCTGCATGCGCACTAAATGACATTCTGAAAGCACGACCATCATCTTGCAGTCCCCTTGTACCAAAACTGTCTATCCTCTTCTACTGTAGCAAATTATAATCATACATCACTCAGTCATCTGCATAGGCTTCACTTCCTACAACCCTTTCCTTTTGAAATAAATATTCACATCCTTTCATTCCTCCTTTTTTCTTGTGTGCCACCATTGTGTGCCACCATATTTGTTTGATCTAATATGCTGCCACCATTTGTACGATTGAACATTATATGCATTACCGTCCCTTTTTATACTTACTTTGCACACTCTTTGTTCCCTCCTGCCCTCCATCAAGGCTCTTTTGCTCCAAGCCACCATCCCTTCACTGCTAAATTTCTGCAATCCTCCCTCTGCCTCCCGCAAGGCTCCTTTGCTCCAAGCCACCATCCCCTTACTGCCGACTTTATGTAATGCTCCCTCTGCCCTCCTGCGAGGCTCCTTTGCTCCAAGCCACCATCCCCTCACTGCTGACTTTCTGTAATGCTCCCTCTGCCCTCCTTCAAGGCTCCTTTGCTCCAAGCCACCATCCCCTCACTGCTGAGAGCCCTCACCAACGCGGCTGGGCTGTACGGCTTTCACGACAACGGCGACGGAAGTAGCGATGGCAGTGGCAACGATGACACCCCCATTCCTGCTGGTAAGCTTTTTGGGTTCGATGCATCACAATGGTCTTGAGCAGCGTTATGTGTTGTGTGTGTGTGTGTGTGTGTGTGTGTGTGTGTGTGTGTGTGTGTTGAAGAAGGGGTGCTCTACGGCAAACGGGAGCTCACCTCAGGTAGGCAAATACTGAGCAGCTGTCAGCTGTCTTGTCTAAACCCAGACCAATAGAGGGCAGAAGGGGCACCAGTGCTGAGGCCATTAGTGGCATAGCACTGAGTCCATTAGTGGTATTAGGGGCACCGCACTGAGGTCAGAAGGGGCACCAGCGCTGAGCCCATTACTTGATCTCACCTCAAGGAAGGATATTCCTGCGATGTACTACAGTAGACATTTGATCTCACCTTCCAAACTGCTTCTTAAAAAATGTAATTCTTGTAGACTACTGGCCTCAGCTGGCCCATCAGGCCGTGTTACACGCCTTCTACACTGCACTGGGGGTGCGCTGCAGCTGTGCTGCTGTATGGCAGCATACAGGTAAGTAGAGCGTGAGTATTTATACAAATATATTGTATGTCATATGTTAAATAAATGTGGGGTTGTGTGTGTGTGTGAGTGTGTGTGTGTGTGTGTGTAGGGGGGTGGGGGGCAATTGGAGGTCTGCTGCACTGCTGCAGCGGCCTGCTCGGCATAACATCTCCTGTATATGGTGCATATGAGTGTGTTTGCAGGAGAAGCGTTGTAAGCCTTTTGGTGGATAAAGATAATATGATGGGTGTGGCGGGACTGTTTGTCTAGGTATATTTGTCGTGAGGAAAACGCCTAGGATGTTGAGCCTCAACAGCTCATTCTGTATACAGAAGCTTGCAAGTCAGCAAAAAAACAGTTACTTTCTGCTGGGATGGAGATTGCTCTAGTTTAAAAAAGCATCAACAAGTCTGCCAAACCGCACGTGCAGATGGCCAGGCAAGCACAGTGCCACCCAAACTGCTGGGTGCTGCAAATTTGATGTCTGGACCTATCCCTGTCGCAATCGCTCTGTGTTGCCTCAGTATGGTGGAGGTGAGGCCTGTGGTGTCGTCGCTTGTGTAGGTAACGTGTCATTTGTATTGTGCTTGTAGTATGGAACGTGTCATTTGTATTGTAGTATTGTACGTGTCGTTATATTGTAGTATGGTATGTGCTTGTAGTATGGTACGTGTCATTTGTATTGTGCTTGTAGTATGGTACGTGTTATTTGTATTGTAGTCTTGTACGTGTCATTATATTGTAGTATGGTATGTGCTTGTAGTATGGTGCGTGTCATTTGTAGTATGCTTGTGTAGGTAACGTGTCGTTTGTATTGTGCTTGTAGTATGGTACGTGTCATTTGTATTGTAGTATGGTACGTGCTTGTAGTATGGTGCGTGTCATTTGTAGTGTGCTTGTGTAGGTAACGTGTCGTTTGTATTGTGCTTGTAGTATGGTACGTGTCATTTGTATTGTAGTATTGTACGTGTCATTATATTGTAGTATGGTATGTGCTTGTAGTATGGTACGTGTCATTTGTAGTATGCTTGTGTAGGTGACGTGTCGTTTGTATTGTGCTTGTAGTATGGTACGTGTCATTTGTATTGTAGTATTGTACGTGTCATTGTATTGTAGTATGGTATGTGCTGGTAGTATGGTACGTGTCATTTGTAGTGTGCTTGTTTAGGTAACGTGTCGTTTGTATTGTGCTTGTAGTATGGTACCTCATGTGTATCGCGCTAGTGGCATGGTAGCTCAAGCTCAATGTCTGGACCTGTGCCTGTCTGCCAATGACATATGTGGTGTGCAGCCTCTGGGAGGTGGTGTGCAGCCTCTGGGAGGTGGTGTTGGAATAATTTTTGCTACAGCTATGTTAGCCAATGAACCACTCATGTTCTTTTGTAGATTTCAGCTGCGCACTAGCATGGGGTTGAAGAACCTGCCAGTTCAAATAGAAATAAACGCCCTCTCACACATGCAGTACAGATGATTAGATGCAGTTGTTGGTATAGGACAGTGGCAAAGCAAATGGTCAAGCCGTTGTACATTCAATGGTCAAGCCATTGTACATTCAATGGTCAAGCCATTGTACATTATAATGGTCAAGCCATTGTACAAATGATCAAGCTAATGTACATTATTATGGTCAAGCCATTGTACATTATTATGGTCAAGCCATTGTACAAATGGTCAAGCCAGTGTACAATATTATGGTCAAGCCATTGTACAAATGATCAAGCTATTGTACAAATGGTCCAGCCAGTGTACATTCAATGTTCAAGTGTCCTGGTTTGATGCAAGTTTTTACAATGAATCAAATTGTCAAGCAGAGGCATTCAATCTCTGTGACGCATGCCTTTGCTGCGTTAGTGGTTAGTTTCTTTACGCCTAAGACAACCAAAGTACGCATGTTGTTGTGTCGACCTTGTTTACCTGCAGGTGTCTGTGGTTGGGGCTTGTCTGTTAGTGCTGGGCATCTTTGTCCTGTGGGCCCCAAGACAGTGAGTCGTTTTCCAAACACATCTGCCAACACTGTTCAGTTGCCCGTGACTATATCCAGTAAAATTGCTGTAAGGTGGTTCTGAAACCGATCTGGAGCCTTTTTCTGGAACGTTTTGTTCAAACTCTCATGAACCTTAACACGACTTATAACAAACCTACAATTTAATATATTTTGTGCACGCCTTCCCTTCCAAATGATGTTTTCCAACTCAAGATGCCCAGCAAATCCAGCTGCTGTGATTAATACGTACTCTCAAAACTTTTACCAGGCAATTGCCCATTATTCGATTGTCATACCCATCTTCCTCCCCTCAAATGCAGGTGGGGCAAAGATGCCCTTGCGCGGGGCTCACCGTGGCTGACCTCCCTCCTACTGCTGTGGCTTTTATCCATCTACACAGCAACGTCGCTGCAATACTATTACGGCATCGTGCCACCGGTGCGCGTGTTTAATGTGCTTGGGTGCCCCGATCAAGAATCAAACCCCCTTGTATCACTAGGTTTATTTGATAAACAGTTGGCCTGTATTTAGCAACAGGTGCATTTGTATCTCATACCACTGCCTCATCACCGCACTTGTATGCAGCACTGCGCTACAAGTTGTTGCTGGGATTCAATCGTTACGCTGCCCAGCAAAACAACTTAACGCAATGAAACTGCTTGGGGCCATATGCTCTCCTAATTGTGCCTTCATTAGTTGACCCACTGGTCACAATGCTTGGCCAAATTTCACCTGTTTTAATACAGTTTATGTGGAGGCTATTACCAGGTCTAATGCAAGCCTCCAGAGATAAAAACCTTCAGGAAAGGCAGCCTAACATGCAACTGAGTAAATACTTTACAATCTGGCCCTTTCTAAAACACTCTGTCTAAGACACTCTGTCTAAAACACTCTTACTTCTTCCGTCTGCTTTCGGCCATTCTTACGCAACAGCCTGTGATTTTTGTATATTATTCCCCACTACACTCGTGCACAGGTCATAAAGTCGATAGGCTTGTTTGCCTTATACATAGGTCATACAGTCGATAGGTTTGTTTGCCTGTGACTTCTGTCTAAATTTTTCCCACTACACTCGTGCACACATCATAAAGTCGATAGGCTTGTTTGCCTTATACATAGGTCATACAGTCGATAGGCTTGTTTGCCTGTGACTTCTGTCTAAATTTTCCCCACTACAATCGTGCACAGGTCATACAGTTGATAGGCTTGTATGCCTTATACATAGGTCATACAGTCGATAGGCTTGTTTGCCTTCCATTTACCGCCCCCTTTAAATCTTCCCCACTACACTCGTGCACAGGTCATACAGTCGATAGGCTTGTTTGCCTTCCGTTCACCGCCCCCTCTAAATTTCCCCCACTATACTCGTGCACAGGTCATACAGTCGATAGGCTTGTTTGCCTTCCGTTCACCGCCCCCTGTATTCCTCGCCATCGCTGGGCAGCTGGCTGCCACTCTGTGCTGTGCCAGGCTCTCCCGAAACACCCTCCTCTCCAAACAGGTGAGCTCACATTTTGTGCACGCATTGTTCGCACAAAATACTACTGTGACGTGTCTCTGCTGTGTGTCTTGGCAGCCTGTTTTGAAATAATACGCTGAAAGTATGGCGTGCTTTGATCACAGTAGTAATGCATGCATAAGGCGGAAGCAGCAGCATGATGCTTGAGGGCCCCTTCCCTCCACGGCTCTGTTTCGATCCTTTGTTGGGCGTATTCTTTGCTTGGGATTTTTCTGTCTCACGTGAAAGACCCGTGGGCCTGCTTGGCCTGCTTAATGCCTGCCATAATAAAAGGCTTTAGCGGCACCCAGATATATGATGCTTTATTCCTTTGTTTTGGTGTAAGGAGTTGGTCGTCACCGCCTGCGCATTTTTTCTCTGTTTTGCATCTCCTTTGCAAATCAGCCGGGAACGGCTTTTGTATCAAGGTATGTGATCGCACATCCGTGTCCTCAATTCTGTGCAACGGTTAACCTACTGGTGTGATGCACACCTGCACAAGTGTACTGACACTTGTGTGGACAAGTGTACTGACACTTGTGTGGTCACACTTCTGATTGCACAGCAGCCTGGCTTAACTGGCCCTTCCGCATTGCATCAGTCCAGTGGGCTCGCATCAGCACAATCCTCTTCTCGTTGGGAGGACCTCAGGGGGGTGTGGAGGGTGAGGAGTGCAACGCTCGTGCTGGCCACCTCGTATGCCGGATTTTGGGCGGCGCCGTTATCTTGGGCTGTTGTTGCGGTGAGTGAGTTGTTGAAGGGCTGAGATGTAAGGAGAGGAGAGCACTCGTTACTGCAACTAGTGCCACTGCCTGGTGAGCCATATGGATATAGTGCCATAAGGATATGGAGCCACAAGGATATGGTGCCATAAGGACATGGTCTACGTGGAGGAAATGGCAAGTAGGAAGTGGACAAAAGGCGAGCATTGCAGGCAGAGGATGATGTGTCAGGAATAGTTGCGGGGAAGTGCACCAGAATAATAGGGGAAAGTAAATAGAAAGGAGAAAAAAGGAATCACAAAGGTGTGTAGGTGTGCATTTCATTGAAAGTAAGAGCTAGGAAAACTGCACTCATAAAGGTTGTTAGTGATGAGGAAGTGTGCATGCATGTTCACGATAACGTCCAACTTCTGCAACATCTTAGGTCGGTTCAATTTTGTCTCGGTCAAGCTGCAGCAAAACAAGCGTCACAGTCGGTCGACTTTTGATCACATTTATGAGTGGTCTGGTGTGCCTTAAGTGCGTCACACATGCACACACAAACGCACATACATATCATCTGTCACATCCCCACGCACAACATCACCCATGAACGGTCTTGGAAGCTCCTAAGCACAACACAAAATTTGCTCAAGTCCGTCTTGTCTTCCTACGTTCAACGATACAGGTGTGCCGTCTAGACCTGCTGCATGCTGTGTACTTGGGCGCAACTGCTCTTCACTGCATAGGGGCGTGTCTGTCACCCACACCTCGGCTGCCAAGCGCAACCACGACTGCCCCTAGGCACCGATTGATTAGGTGTGCTGATTTTTTACTTGGCCAGCAACCAGCAGTACATGTTAATGAGTGCTCGGATGTTGCGAGTTGGTTAGGGTTCACAACTTCTTAGCTACAGCAGGCCTTGTTGAATACCTCAAAAAAGGTGCCAAGCACCTGCCACAACACAAGTGTGCACATGGAGAGCCGGCTCACCAAGTAGCACACAGTCAGTGCCTTATAAAGCACAGGTATTTGCGAATGACAACTCGCACACGCATTGTCATTGTTGCACAGGGTATTTGCCTCCTTCCACCTGCTAGCTTTGTACCTAGCAATGTGTGGCCAGCTGCCTGGGCTGGAATTCCAGCGACCAGAGCTGGAGGCGTTGCTGAGGCTCATTGGCATCTGGCACCCCACCATTCACAGGTAGGTACACAACTAGATCAAATCAGGGCGCAGAGCAACTTTGCATGACAAGAGACCACACATACCTATCTTCGACCAAATGCAAGGTCTGCTGAGATCACAGCACAGGTGACGAGGTGGCATCATATACGGGAGCATCTATCACAGCGCAAGCTTATGTTCTTGCTTGCTTAATTACTTACTTGCTCCACAAAACATACTGTCCTGGTCCATTGGAATAGCTTGTAGGAGTGCACACTGCCTGAAGTTTGAGAAACATGATGGCATCCAGCACACAAGCTTAAACACACCAACGTTTCAGTACCAACTCACATCCATGCTCACACAATTTCTCAAAAAGTTGCAATGTGTGCAATCAGCCGCCACTGATTGCAGGGCGCCTCTAACACTTGCTTGCATCCACAAGACTGCCTCCCTGTTTTAGGCTCGTTGCTGGTGTGAACCTGTCTTGCAGCTCGCATTTTTTCTTTACTTACACACACGCACACACACTTGCACATACAGATTACATGCACACACACATGCACCCACAGGGACTGCCTCCCTGTTTTAGGCTCGCTGCTAGTTTGTACTGTGCACGCCGTGTGTGGGCAGTGGCTCGCATTCAGAGACCTGCCTGCTTTGGGGGCCTCTGCTGTTCAAAAATGTGCACCTCGCTACTGTGACCTCCTGCAAAGCCACGCCTCACCACAGCAGCAACGGCTACAGCAGGAAGAGCAGCAGCCGCCGCCGCAGCAGCAGCAGCAGCAGCAGGGAGTGCATTCTGGTCAAAGTAGGCTGGGGCAAGAACTTAACGAATCGGATATGCTGCAGCAGCAGCAGCAGCAGCAGCAGCAGGGAGTGCATTCTGGTCAAAGTCGGCTGGGGCAGGAACTTAACGAATCGGATATGTTGCAGCAGCAGCAGCAGCAGCAGCAGCAGCAGCAGCAGCAGCGGCAACGAAATGGACGACACAACCAACAGTCGCACTCTGAGGAAGGCCTGCCTCAGGAGCATCACCACGGCGCGTCGTGTCACATCCTGTGGCGCGTTGGCTACAGCTTTGCAGCGTTTGCCTCTTCTTTTGGGGGCCTCCTTGTAGCAGCTGCAACTGCAGCTGCCATCATGTTGATCACGCCTCCTGGAATGTTGGGGGTTGCGTACCTGACACTGGGAGTGGCCCTAGTTGTGTTCCCGATCAGGTTAGTAGGAGCACATCTAAGCTGGTGTTGGGGTTGGCATTGGGTTGATCATCAGAGAGTGGCCCTAGTTGTGGTTTCAATCAGGTTTGCAGGAGCGACATCTAAGCTGGTGTTGGGGTTAAAATTGGGTTGATCATCGGGGCTGTGCTACTGGGTAATGTTTGGAAAACCCCGCGTCTGTTGTGATTGGGACAGGATACGAAAGATGGGCAACAGCAATTGTGTGGTTGCACCTCTACATCCGGAGCAGGAGGAAATCCAGTTCCCTTTCTTTGCAAAGGACAAAGGCAAACCTGAACGGTTTCACAATTGAGGCACATGAACTCGGAGGCCCCGACTGAAACAATGGCAAAATTACAGTGCCAGCATCAAAGTTGTTCCTCTACTTTGCTGTCCTTCAATTTGACAAGCTTAACATTCATTTTCTGATCTGCTCCCTGCAGGTCAAGAGGGCTAGTGGAGATGCTGCATCTGACTTCAAATGAGGGGCGCCCAGGTATACACCTAAATTGGCCAGAACCGTATACACACGTGTACCGTAAGCCCAATGGGCATTCACTTGCTGGATATATACCGTCTATACACCATAATTAAGTTTGTACATATGGATCTGGCCAATTAAATGCGTGTGGAGCTTTGATTGTGGGATCTGTGAAAGGGATAAAAGAAAGGAGGTCTTTGATTACACAATGTCCGGCAAACAAGAAGTTTGTTTGGGATAAGGCTGAGAACTGCCTTTTAACGTAACTTCACTGCATGGAGCAAGCCTGCCTCTTTTGAACACTTCACCACACAGATTCCATTGCCTCACCTTCCTTACGTTTATGGTTCACTGACCTTGTCTGATTGGGTTATGTTCCTGTGTCGAGAGTTTCCCGCTCGGCTTCCATCTTTGGAGGAAAAATGACAAACAACCCCCCAAGCCTTGCTTTATTTGTAGGGTTGGCCAGAACCGCATAAGTATAATTGTAGGTATTATACAGGAGGGGGGACACTAAGGCCCAGAATGGGTATTTTTTTGCATGCTCCCAGGGTATGGGTCCCGTAACTGGCAGGTTTCAAGCTCAGCACTGCAATGTGATTTTAAAGCACCACGATGTGCCTGATAACATGGGCCAAAGTTTATGTAAACGCAAGCACCACGATGTAAACACAACACCACGATGTGCCTGATAACATATGCCGAAGTTTATGTAAACAGGTTACAGGTGCACGACGTGTGCTTTTCAGGGAACTTCAGGGGGTTTGAAAAAACTTCGGTTCGCCCTCAGCTAAATTTTTTGTGCGGGTCGCCTTCAGTTGATTTTCTAAATAGTGAAGAAATGTGCGGCTGCGCCGCACATTACTTCACAAATTGTGCGGTTATATAAGGGTTAACAATTTTTTTGCCTGGGCTGCTGACGCAGCCCAGGCTTAGGGGAAGGGGTATTGAGACAAGGAAATTGGGTTTACATTGTTGGGAAAACTTCAAACATCCAATTTATTGTAACCGTCAGCGCTCCTCCGCAGGTGTATCCCAGTCGAGGAAAGAGAGATGCGCGCGAAGGCTCACGAGTGGCAAGGCGGTCGATTGGGATGGTCGAGCAGGCCCAGGGGCGAGAGCAGCTGGGGGCTCAGCAGCGGGTGCAAGAGCTGGGGGCTCCGCAGCGGGTGCAGGAGGTGCCGAGGGCTCAGCAGCAGGTGCTAGAGCGGGGGGCTCGTCCTGCTCGAGAGCATCATGGAACTCCTCCCCC
>Ga0307968_1001394_pt1 | contig 19608 bp, 22 predicted proteins | sample OrgLakmetagen650_FD_201834 | JGI IMG/M metagenome (GOLD analysis project Ga0307968, IMG submission 201834) | Saline water microbial communities from Organic Lake, Antarctica - #650 | ecosystem: Environmental > Aquatic > Non-marine Saline and Alkaline > Saline | place: Antarctica: Organic Lake...
GGCTGAGGTGGGGGTGAGAGGGGGATTGTGTGAGAGCATGGCACAGTGAGAGGGCATTGTAGTGCATGTGATTACGGTGTGTTTAAATTGCTCTCCAATTTTTAATGCGTAAGGCTGGCTCAGATGTTGAGGGCTCGTCTTTGTCTGCTCTGGGTTGAGTCGGATCCCTGACAACATCGTGTTGCCGTGCAAGCACATTTTTAAGCTGTGTGGTTCATACGCATGCGCGTACACAAAAGCACACATACACACACACGCACACACACACACACACACAAGCACACACATGCCCCCCCACACACAGGAGCTGGCCTCCACTGACAGTGTGTATGACACAGAGAAGCTCAGTGAACGTATTGCCAAGCTTTCCGGAGGTGTGGCTGTCATCAAGGTGAGGTCCTGTGTGTGTGTTTTTAATCTGGCGTCCTTCAAGCGACCAGTGCTTGGAGGCGACACAAAATGTTTGTGCGTGTGTGTGTGTGCGTGTGTGTGAGTGTGCGCGTGTGCGCGCTTGTGCTGCAGCTATAGCTGCAATTAGCATCCCGCAGGGTTGAGTTGTTGAGAATTGCCTTATCCCTGAAAACTCGTACCTCCTTTAAGGAATATCGATTTCACCATGTAAACCGCAGCATGCACGCTGTATCCACACACACACACACACACACACACACACGTACACACACTCACACACATACACATGCACATCACGCTGTGCAGGTGGGCGCTGCTACAGAGGCTGAGCTTGAGGACCGCAAGCTGCGTATTGAGGATGCCAAGAACGCAACCTTTGCAGCCGTGGAGGAGGGCATTGTACCAGGGGGGGGTGCTGCCCTGCTGCACCTGTCAGAGCTGCTCCCCAGCTTCAGGGTACGTGTTGCGTGTGCACGTGTGTGTGTGTGTGTGTGTGTGTGTGTGTGTGCGCACGCTTGTGTGATTATCATGTGGGTATCTAAACCCTAGTAACCCAAGTAGACGTAGAGCATTTGTGTGTGTGTGTGCGCGTGCAAGAGTATTTACCTTCCTACAAAAGGGTGCTGCTTATCAGTCAAGCGCTGCTCTCAAGCCTCAGGATAAGAAAAGCACAATTCGCACTCACCTGATTGGATTGCGCACCCTGCCTGCACTGCACGCATCAATGCTCTCCTGCTTGTCGTCTGGCACATCCAAAAGCCTGACAGATTGTGTCTACGTATTTGTTGTCATCCACGCTCATCCAATCTGTCCACGCACGCCCTCCCCCCCCCCCCACATACCCGCACACATACACACACACTTGCACACACACATACAAGTACAAACACACAATACAAACACTCATAATTACATGCAGGATGGCCTGACTGACTCAGAGGAGCGTTTGGGTGTTGAGATTGTGCGCAAGGCCCTGCAGGCGCCTTGCCGCATCATCGCGGAAAACGCTGGCGTGGAAGGAGAGGTACGTGTGTGTGTGTGCGCGTGCGTGCGTGCGTGCGTGAGAGAGTATGTATGTAAGCCTGCACATTTTTTCCTTTTTGATTTATGTTCATGTGCTAATTTCAAAAGGTTAGCAGATTGGTTACCTCACGTGATTTATACTTGAAAGGAATGTGGCCTGTTTCACCCTAGCAAGCATGCCTTACAACATGGGCGGCAGCTCATATACAAACACACGCACACACACATACACACGCACACACACATGCACGCACAGGTCATTGTTCAGAAGCTGTTGGGCATGCCCTTTGAGATGGGCTACAACGCCATGGATGACACAATTGAGGACCTGATGGCAGCAGGTGTCATTGACCCCGCCAAGGTCACCAAGAACGGCCTGCTCAACTCATGCTCCATCGCAGGCATCATGCTCACCACACAGGTAGGAGAGGAAACGCTTGTGTACGTGTGTGCGTGTGTTTTCCTGCTCCATCGCAGGCATCATGCTCACCACACAGGTAAGAGAGAGCGCGTGCGTGTACATGTGTGCGCATGCGTTGGTACTACTATATGCACGCACGTTGAGCAGGAGAGGCAGAGCGTGGGGTATAGATGACCTAGATGCGCAATCCTAATCAGCAATCCGTAGTCCTGAGTGTTGACACTTGGTCCTGTGCATCGATACGTGGGCATACCTTGGTATGGTGGGCAAATGCGTGTTGGTGGGTGCCAGTGTTTTGCAAGTCCTTGCAATTATGCGTGCGCTTTATGTCCCTGTGATCTCAAATGCCATATCTAGGTCACACAACAATGGTAGGTGCTGTGTAACCTGGACTGAAGGTTGCCCCCTTCCTTTTGGGGCTCCCGTACCTACAGTTGAACTGAGCCAGCCTCAATGTGTCTCCTTGTAATTCCAGCCTGCAGCAAGACACACACGCACGCGCACACAAACAACAAAAACACTAATACACACATACACAAACACACACCACACACATACATACCCGTGCATGCACGCACGCACACACATACACACACAATCAATCATTCGGTGCTTGCAGGCTGTGATGGTGGAGCGCAAGAAGGCCAGTGCAAAGGACCTAGGCTACACACCCTCCGGTATGCCCGCTGGCATGACCGTGTAAGCACAGATGGGCTTGGCCTTTCCGGGTGTTTGTGTGTGTGTACGAGAGCGCCCTAGGCTCCCTAGGCTTCTTGCACTCATACCTGTTGGGTACATGGCTATGTGTACAAGCCCTCAGGCCATTGCAATTACCAAGGCTCGTTGCCCCAGAGACGTGGGGTCACCTCGTTGCTGACATGTGGCCGGTGGCAACACCCTGGCCTGTATCAGCTTAAGAAAGAGAGTGCACCGAGTGTGAGTGTGTGCTTGTGTATGTGTGTAGAAGGGGGGTGGGGATGAGAGAGAGAGAGAGAGAGAGAGAGAGAGAGAGAGAGAGAGAGAGAGAGAGAGAGAGAGCTGAAAACAGTGGTTGGTATTACATGCACTGCCAAACCTTTCTCAGACATGAGTGCAACGTCAGCCACCCACTTTGACTGTGTCGTGGCACGTATTTCTTGTGCGTGTATTCGTGTGCGTATGCGCTTCTGTGTATACATCTGTGTGTGCTGCTGGTTTTGGACTAATTGGGATGAGGCAAGGCGTGAGCATCGGACATAATTGTGTGGTCCATCCTTTGCTGCTGCATAAGCACAAAGAGCCCTAGAGCAGCACAGGGCAGAGGCGATTTTTGGTGTCGGTTGGCCTTGCTATTTAATTTCTTGTTTCGGACCCGCTGTAAACATTTGATTCTGGCTTAACAACTGGCTGGAGCTTCCCGAAGGTGTCCAAGTGCACGAGGGTCATTGCGAGTATTTTTACAATGAGCCACGCTTGGCAAAACACAACCAGCAATCAGCACAACAGACAATTGATGATTCCTAAATCGAGAGCGCCAGAAAAATCGTACGCATGCCAAAAATGATGCGCCCCCCAAAAATGGCACAAAGAGTGAACAAGAGTACCCCTTCCATTGACAAGTCATAGAGGAAGAAAAAGGAAAAGCTGCGCAATTAATTGGTAGCGATAACACACCTGAAATGAAAGGGAAGGAGCACCTCGGTGCTAGCACTTAGGAAGCCCCTCGTCAAAGGAGACTGCACCATGTGACAACAGCACTTACCATGACATGGAAAGCACGTACAAAGCAAATGATCGACACAACCATTCCACAAATGATAGGTAAGATCAATTCAAGTTGGCCAGAAACACATAAGGAAGTTGTAAGAGAGACTGGATGTCACAAATCGGCATTGTGCACACAGCTTAATAAACAACATACCAACTATACACACATGCGTTGTCTCCAACTACACATGTCTCAGAAGGGAATGTTCCCTAGTGAGCACAGAATAAATGCAGTTTTTCAAATAGAGCTTTAGTCATTGAGCGCTTTATTAGCCAGTGCTAGCACGCACCACTTTCCGCCTCCCTCTTATCATTACCCAGAATCACAGGGGCTGGGACGATGCAGGATCGGGTGTAGAGCAATGGGCGTCTTAGCATTCATGGAATGCTGATCCACCAGAGCCAGAAAAAAGCTGCAGTGTATACTGGAATTGCCCTCAAGCATTCAAATAATTACCCATGAGCCTCTCAATTTGGATGCACGAACTTAACCACAACTGCTGTGATGTCATCCACGACGCCTTCCTCCTCGACCAACCACCTCTGGTAAGCCTCATCAACGAGCTGCAATCATACAAGGAATAAGGAAGGGTGGGTAGGGGTATGCTACCGGATGTGTCAATTAAAAAGCAGCCAAATCCACACCCACACCCTCACCCTCACTCCCTTGCACTCACACATGCTTAACATCGAGCACAGCGAGAACCCTTTTTTGTTGGCCTCCGCCTTCCAGCCAAACAGGTGGAGAGAGGATCTGCCTATAGCTCGTTCAGCTGGCAATCAACAAATGAGCAGCTTGCGACATTGTTTCCGCCTCCCCCCTTCGACCTTCCCATTGCTCCCTCAGCACACCCTCGCTAAACCCAAGTTATACTGCTCTGCTCACTTGGCGGCTAAGTATGTCGTCACTACGTGATCCCACTGATTGGGGTGTGGAAATCCATGCTTCATTTGGTGACCCACACAATTTGCTCTTCCTCTGACCTCCTTGACTCTGCAGCCCCCCAGCCCCACCCACCTGACGGCATGCCTCCTCTGCACTGTCGCACTGGGCCACGATGTCCACTGCCTCTTTACTGGTGATAAACTCCCACACACCATCACTGGCCAGAATGATGAAACAGTCCTGGTCTGTGAGCTCTACCACTGAGTGGTCAGGCTCCGAGGACACTCCGACCCTGACAATAGGGACACACAAGCGTATGTACTGTGAGCAGCAAGGATGAGCAGCAGCAACAGATCTGCCCATGAACTACCACAGAGTTTGTCAGGCTTTGAACACACACATCACACATCACACACACATACAACACTCGTACATGTTTCGATGATGGGCAAACTCAGAGGGAAATCCATACACTAAACTAGGATGCCTGTGTCAATGCACTGTTTGGTGGACCAAATGCGTCTTTTACGGGCAAGTTTATGTTGCTGCTTCCTTTCATAAAAGCTCAGGCACCAGGCTCAGTGAAATCACAAACATAGGTGATATTTAGATCGTGTAAATTGCTGCTCCCTTGCCCTAAAATATTGCCCATCCACCGGGCATGTCATCTGAAGCGGTGCATCTGCCAGAGCAAAGCACCCCCAATCTAAAACTCTTCTACATAGGTCAGCAGCAAATTGAACTAAAGAGATAAGTTTATAATAACCCTAAACCTTAAAGGGGCCTGCTGTTTGCGCAATCCACTGATTAGCAAGCACACACACACACACACACACACACACACACACACACACACGCACGCACGCACGCACGCACGCACACACACTCGCCGTTCCTCCCTTTTGCGCTCTTTTACATGCATCAGCAGCGGCAATGCAGTTTTGGGGCGCACTTACTGGTGAGCAAGGACGTCTCCTAAAGCACGGCTCATTGCAAGTCCCGGGATCCATGCGTATTGCAGCCAAACACGGTAGGGCCCCATTGGCTGGCCTACTTCGTCTACCAGCCTGCAGGGTGGGTGGGTTGATGCGTGTGTGCGCGTTTGTTTGATGGGTTAATGTGAAAAGGCAGTCTGTGAAGAATCCAGGCATGCGTGAGTTTTATGTGTGATGGCTGACGCGCGCTTGTGTGTGTATGTGTAACATGTCCTTCAGTAACTGCCTGACTTGGTTCATGGCAGCATGGATGTTTCGGACACATAACAATGTTCGAATGCCTGACTTGGATTAAGGCAACATGGATGTTTCAGACATATAAAAAACAGCATGTAGAGCCTTGCTCCCAAGGCACGTTCACAGGGCAAAGCTGGCCACGTTCCTGCCTGAGCTGCAGTTTCTCTACCCCACCACCCTTTCTATCAGCAGCAGAAGGGGAGTGGGGGGCAAGACTGTGCAGCTGTCCTAATTCAGAGCGTCTCCGTACACTCACCGCTCCACACGCCCATTACTTTCCAGGATGCGAGCCCTCTCCTCTGTGTTCGTGGGCTTATGGTCGTCAGTAAGGTCAATGGCCTCCATGTTACCAGGTGCCATTTCGCGTCCCATGACCCCTCTGGAGTCTCCCACCCAGGCAGTAATCAGGGTCCTGCCCTGAAATTGTTGTTGAGCAGGGGGGGGTTAAGGCGAGAAGCCAAATGGCATCATAGGGGCTGTCGGTGCTTCGGGTGCTCTTGCTGTGGGTACACCGGCCCAGCTTCCAGGTTATGAATGCCAGCAATGACGACACTGCTATACAGCTTTTTCATCACCTTTCGTGCGTTCACCATCCTCACAATGCTGCTGCATTTACAACACACGGCTTCTCAAGCACTGTTACCAATGTGAGTGTTGGTAGAAGTTCTGGTACTATAATTTGCTCCAACTTTGATCGTATCAAGTGATCTATACAATTTAGCATGGCCGGGCAAAGGTCTTTTGAGCCGAAGCAAACTAAGTCACGCAAGGTGGGCATGGATTTTGAACTGTTTTGCCAGCCTTGTATTCACTCCCAAGACTGCTTGTCTCCTGTTATGGTCTGCAGCTGGTTTGTGCTTACACACGCCCATGTATCTCTTCTCACCTTCAAGTAGCTCACGACAGCGGTTGTGCCGCTGAACTCGCAGTCAATGCGGCTGTTTCCCAGTGATTTGTCTACCTCTAAAAAGCCAGACGTCAGCGTTTTCTGTATATTTTTCTCTGAGGTCATATGGTTCACGAGGATGATGGGCAGGTGCTGCTTCACGTAACCAGACACAAGGTGGCCTGTGGGGCAGCGAGACAGGAGGGGTGCAATATGTCAAGCTACTCACAAACATGCGATGGCCTCCACACGAGCCGTTCCCTGTGAGGTGACAGGCAAGGTTTCTCTGCATTTGACCCTCCTTGTAGGTCTGAAACACGACATCAAATCACAACCCGCACCATCAATAAACTATCAATGAACCACTGCCCACGAATTGCAATTATGCTTCGTGTGCAAGACACAGAGAACACCGGTGCCCGTAACGCTGCATAGAAGAAGGCAGGCATATCTGATGTCAAATTGCTCAAACAAAAAACGGAGGAAAAGGCAGAATGTCACCGGACTCAAGCATTGCAATGCATCCTGGCCCATGAAGAGTACAGCAGGCAAAGACTCCAGGTTGCAGGTGTGATATCATGGGGGCCGAACTTAATGATTAATGATACATTCAACAGATGCCCTAGTTAGACCTTACATCTGATAAAAGGTCTCCCAAACAAGAGCTACCCCTGAACTAACAAACTATCCCACCAAGTCTCCCAGAATGACGACATATCAATGCGCACCATTTGGTCCGTGCCCATCTAAGGCTCCAAACAGGCTTTGGTCCTCCGTAATGTACTTTTCAAATGCAAAGCAATTGTCTTGGTTGGTCTTTTTAAAGCCCGGCTCGCGTCCGGCTCGAGACATGCAAGCAACGTTGAGCATTATCCGCTGGGAGTCCCGAAGAGTGCCCTGCACACCAAGAGAATTCATCCTTTCATTGGCTCCATAGCATTCAGAGACAGCGCAGAGCTACACAGACCTCCAGTCAGCCCTTGGGCAGCGAAAGGGCAGCGAAAGGCTACACAGACATGTATAAGGCTCTGCACTTGTATACACGCACACACAAACGCATACACGCACGTCGTTGGTGCCTCCCACGGCTCCATCGTTCATCATGGCATCATCAGCTCCATCTATTTCCGGGACTGCTGGTTCCACAATCTTGGCATTGGCGTTGGGCTGCAAAGAGGGAGTTCCCAAAGGCATGGGCAAGCTAAGTAAGTGTGCTGTGTTTATAAGGGGATGTCTTATAAGGGGAGCCTCTTCCGCTTGCCAATGGCACCGTCAATGGCACCGTCAATGATAACAAGAAAGGCCAAAGGGGAGGTTACTCACGTCGTTCGTGACGTAGGACAGGCGACGGGCCCGAGTGCTCGCGGCCTGCGTGCCCGGCACCGCGCTCGCAGGCTGCCTCGGCTGAACCGCAGCCCCAGCGTCCGGATCTTCAGGCTGCGAGAAATGAGGGAAGGGAAATTCTTGTGACGAAAGCAGGGGGAGCCAAGGGGGTAAAGGGTAAAGGGTTCAATTGCAAGTACTCCCCAATGCAAACAAGCGGTGATTTCCGGGGTTAGGGACTCCACGTTTGCCCATTATTATCAACGCACCTGCATGTTCCCGTTCGCATTGGCAGTCACGTAAGATAGGCGCCTTGCCCTCGTTGATCCCTTGGCCCCATCCCCGCCTGTGTCCTTAGGTGCTTTCGGCTGCTCTTTCTGTTGGCTATCCTGCTGCTGCTGCTGATGCTGCTGAGGTCCTCCTGGGAAGAGGAAGGCACAATAATAGGGTTGGGGGGGGGCTTGCCTCAACCCTTGCCACCAGCATATGCAAGCACACATGCAAGCATTGTGTTGAACAAAATGAGCACTTCGAGAGACCCACCATTGCTTTCCTTCTCATCAGCAGGGACACTGGGGCCGCATCCCCTGCACACCGCAGAAGGAAGGAAGAAGAGGGGTCACAGAGCCCTTCTCAAAACTTTCAACACCGTACGTAGGGCCACATCCTGTTGCTTACATTTTCCTGCGAGTCCGGCTGTTTCCTGTAACTGCTGCTTTAGCTCACTTTCTCTTCAAATTACACATCAGCAATTACACACAGCACTATATAAAAATATATATTATATATTTCTCAAATATGAGGGTGAAAGTCCAAAAGGTTTATAATTCAGAGCGAAATATCGGCTTGGTACTTCAGATGGAAAAGTTGTAGAAACCATGGTAACCCATTTTCGGGGGTTCCGAGTTGGTGCGCTCTCGATAACGAATTTGGCAAAACTCTCTGCACACCTGATTTCCCAGCAGCTACGGGACTGAGCGGGGTTTGGATTGAGAAAGGATGAAGAAAGATCAATTAACTACAGCCTTACTATTTTTCCGCAAACACATGATGAATGTTCTTTATTATGGCGTGCGTTGGCGGGTTAGTGTTGTCCTATCCCTCATCAGAGATGAACAAGCCGAATGGTCTCGCAATAATTTACAGCAAATTAAGGCGTGAGATGTCTGTGTGGAAAAGAACACAGAAAAAGAAAAGGGCATTAAGGATGAAGGTTATTTTACACCATGGTCATTTAACAGATAAGGTCTTTCAAATCCTTAGCTGCACTTTCAAAATAGAGGCCTCCCTACGGTACAAAACTTGACAGCACGTTGTTAATTTATGAGGGGTACTGAGGCCCAAAAAGGGATGATTTCTGCATTCTCCCTACATACCTTTGGCTCTCCAAATTTCTAGACTTGAGCTGGCCTCAAAATGTAATGTCTCCAAAGCAATTTTGTTTGGTTCTAGCAAGCAGAGATGCCGACATATGTTAAGGCGCGGCGTGAACCCTGCTTTTTGCTGCAAAGTCTTCAAATTAGATCATCTAGGCTGTCTGTGGCTATATGGGAGGAGCCATGTATGATCGGGTGCTATGGCTGCTAGCTCTGCACGAGAGGTTGTGTTGGTTATATCCGTGCCTCTTGGGTTCACGCAGTTGGATACGTTTAGGTTAGGGTGGTACACGCCTGATCCAATGTATTGCCCTTCTTCGTGTTCTTTAAGGCTGCCATCAGAGTAGGTCCTGTCCCGCCAATCTTGTACTTTATGGATCAGGTTTGGGCTGGAGCTGTGTTGAATCGCTTCATCAGAGCTCTTAGGTGGGTCCAGGGAACTTGTTTTACCTTGGGGCATTGTGGGGTTTGATAAAGAAGGTCGCTGGGTAGTTTCCTTACTTCAATAAGGCCAGGAGTCTTTTCAATGCTAAGTGCAGAGGGGTAGGGGTCGTTATGAATGTAATTGATATCCCACTTTGCCTCAGGAATTTCTTTGGCAAGCTCTTTTAGCCAGTTTTTGTTGCAAGCATTGAGGCATTTCCTGCCTTTAGTATTCCATATGGTAATGATCTGCATATCCCAAGTGTGTTTGGGAATTGGCGTCTGTACATTGTTCCAGCAAAGTACATCTGCGTATTGAAATTGTTTTGATGGTATGGAGCCCAGAAATTTACACATGTGCAGGAATTTGCGGCAGAGCAATGCGTATGGATTTGTGGTCATCCTTTTCTTCCAGGAGGGAAGAAACATTAAAGTGGTTTCTGCCTCTGTGTTAAGGACGGCAGAGTAGATGGATTGTCTTGCTGCTAAATACATGGTGTTTACATGGTAATGGGATGGCAGATAAAGCAATTAGCGAACTTGGAGGAGAAGGCGTTGCAGTTTGCACTGAAGACCTTATCTCTTGGGTAGTTTACTTCAGTAGTATTGGGGTTTTCTCTTTAGAGACTTCATCTTTGTACGGCGGTATTTATGTAGGGGGGGAAGCATCCGTGACAATATTTTTTAATCTTTTTGCTTATATGTTTGGAAGTAGCAATATATTAATATCTTTACGTGTGATGAAGCCCACAAGCTCTGATGTGGGTAGGTAGTGCATTGTAAGCCGTCGCATTTTGCCTTTTCAAAAGCCTTTTGTATAATGTTAAGACGCTCAGGGGTGAGCATGTCTTTGCATTTTTGTCTACGTTGTAGTTGCAAGCTACTGTGGCAGTGTACACTCCTGGCAGTGTAGGGTTGTCTGAGAGGGATTTGGTATCGTCCCTTGAAGCTTCATGAGATCGATGACAGTAATCTAGCAATTGCAACGCCAGTGGCTACAATGTCTGCTTGTGGGTTGATGGCCTGGATGTCAAAATTGATGTTGTTCTGAAATTCGATGTCATAGGGTCGGTAAGAGTTTCTTTCTTGGTTGGCAGAGAACCCTCCTCTTTTGATTATTAAGATGTGTATTTGGTGCAGGCTGAGGCAGGTCTGGTGATATGCTCTGTGTACTTTTGGCGGCTGTATCTAAAGCTTTCACAATTGTTTTGCAATTCTTCTGGCTCCAGGTTGGCTTCCATGACACTTTCACTGAATCTTTTTTGAGAGATCTAAAGGTCCGTTCTTTCAAGGCCCACCATGTGTCTCTGGAGTCAATAGCCTCTCGCTCATTGGCATTGTACAGTTGGTTTCTAGCAGGCGCTGCCAATGGTAGGTATGATTGTAGACATCGCATGTGCACATTTTTAAAAGGAGGGAGGAGATCCAGTGATTAAAGTCCTAGATGGTAGAAATGTGTTTTACAGGTTGCACATTCAGTGTCAGTACGAGCAGCAGTTTGAGTGGGCACTGATCCAACCGCTTTGAAGAGGGGAAGGGCTCATCCCTTATATAACTATGGAGTAGTGTGCTTCTCTCTTATTTAGTTGCAGGTGTAAAACTTCGAATCATTCTGTGAAGAATGTCGAGATCGTTGTGGTTAAGTGTGTGAATGGTTAGGGTAGCTGCCCTGAAAGCCTAGTGGCCCGTGGTCAGGCCAGACTCTTCGGGGTCGCGGGTTTGAATCCGCCTGGTAGCGTGAGTACTTCGCTGTCCGACAGCTCTGTCTCCGTTTCCTTATCCCATACATGCTTGAGGTGTTATCACCCCTGCGTAGCTTTTATTTGGGAATGGCCTCAGTGGGTATCATGGAACGATATTCATCTAATATACCTACGGGTGAGGGTAGGTAGTATCGATTTGCTGGGTGGGGAGAGGAATTGTTTGCATGTGTGTCTGTGTCGCGGGATGACTGTGACGAGGCAGTTTGTGAGCGTGTGTTGCGTTTGTTGGGCTTCAAGTGGGATGTTCTGTGGAATGGTTTAGGTTTTGAGCGGAGGGGATTGTTGCTGGCTTTCTATCTCCTGGCTGCGTGTTCACTTTTTGATGGTGGTATTTGAGCAGATTGCATACGCCGTGCACAATTTGCTGGTTGTCTTGTGAGGGAGGCGGCAAGTCAACTAAGTTGATTCTTCATAGTGCTGGTTCAGACAGGCATTCGGGTAACAAGGGTCATCTCCGAGGCTCTATATGGGCCTTTCTTGGTTTTTGTGGCTCAATAAATCACAAAACTGATTTCCTTTACATCTGGGTCTCTAAGTTATTTGTGGCTACTAGAGACCAGCCAGCTAAGTTTCAGGGCTTCAAGGAGATCAGGCATTATGCACCTAGCCTCAGCTGGTCAGCCAAACAAAAAAGCTGAAGAAGGTCACCCCTATCTTGACCTTTGCTGAATATAAACTGAAATTCATAAAGCACGTTTCTAGCAGGACTTCAAGCAAGCAAGAACAATAACCTTTGATGCTCAATCCCCCCCCATTACGACCGGCATACCGGCGTAAGTAGAACTCTAAACCCCAATCAAGAAGCACAACTCTCAGCCTTGGGTCCCTATTGGCCAGTCCTCTGCTGCTGCGTTGGCCTTCAGCGATCTGCTCCGAGTGTCTTGAAGTATTCGTCGTACAGACCCTGATCGTAAGTGCCGGAAAGAGGACAAATTCTTAGCTCCCACCTCTTTCATGTGTCGTTGTAAAACAAGCAAAGGCTTGGTTGATGGTCTGAGTCTGACACTAGGTTGAAGCGGTGATTGACCTGACAGTGTAAGGGCTCAGGAGGCCAACAGCAAAAAATTATGCAGAAAGTGGTTACCAAACCCCTCAATCGACCCTCTTAGATTTTGGAAATGCTGATCCACCACCAAGTTCTGAGTAGAGAGTGATATACACTAAAAGGCGAAGCGAGAGCCAGAAAGGCGTGATGGAGGATTACGCAAAAACGCACCTGTTCAGTTTCCATGATTTTGGTGGTCATGATTCTGAACTCTTCAACCTTCTTCAGGTCTTTCTTGTTGAACACCGGCTTTATCCTCCATGTCAGCTGCATCCAAAGAAAGCATTAGTACATATATATGTGCATTGGGTAGCTGCCCTGAAAGCCGAAAGGTCCATGGTCAGGCCAAATGCTTTGGGTCGCAGATTTGAAATTGCCAGGTAACGAAAGCACTTAGCTCTCCTACAGCAACGTCGTTTGTTTCCTTGATTAATGCTTGGGATGTATTCACCAGTTTTGATGACGTATGTTTAGGGTTGGCCAAAACCAAATATACACACCGTATATGACCGTATGTATGTATGGTGATTTCCCTGCTACAAATACCGTATGTACACCGTATATACCTATAAATGTATGGTTCTGGCCAACCCTACGTATGTTTCCTTTTTGTTGCCCACGCTTCTCAAGTCCCCCAAAACAGCAGCAACGAGCAATCTTCTCAACATCTGCAATTGCCTACCCTAAGCACGACGAGCAGAGAACATCCATGTTTTCTAGCCTAAAAGGACAGGAGGGCTATTTCGGTTTAATTTCTTTACATGCAACTGCTCCTAACGTTCTCAGCGCGTGCTCTGTGCAGTATGGAATATCATGATGGCAGATAAGGTCACAATTTCAATGCTAAATAAGGAGTTGTTTATTTCGCACACCGTCCAACATTTCCTAGAATGTCTGTGACTCACCTTGCCAAGCAGCATGAAGAAGGCAAAAAGGGCTAACAGGGCAGCAAGGAGGAAGCCAAAATGCTCCTTAATAGCTGGGGCAACTTTGTTTAGCATTTTGAGCGAAACATTGGTGTTGCACAGGTCTTCTGTCACACCGCACAGACTGGGGAGGACTCGAGTCACCTGCGAAGTAATGTTTGGCAATGGAAGCATTACAAGCAACGCATGAAACTTAATCTTTGACAGTGGCAGGTGTGCTTGTGTGCATGTGTGCATGTTGTGTATGTGTGTGTACATGTGTGTATGTGTAAGTGAAGAGGTACAAATGATGAGTGCTTTGATGGCATAAAAACTTCTTGTGTTTGGGTCACGGAGCAGGAAGCACATTTTGTAGGAATCGGCATGAACGTCAGACCAGATGAAACGGGCTCAGATCAGTTGGGCACAGCCATTTAAACGTTTAATACAGAAACTTGCAGAGGGTCAGGGCAGGAAGCCGACCACCCCCTGAACTTCTTTTTACAACAGGCACACGTGATGCACAAGCACGCCCACCATATGCTACAGTCGCTCACGCAATGCACAAAGAAGCAATCAAAACACACCACAAGGGCAGCTAAAAAACAAGTGCTGACTGTCGCGAGGAAGTAGTAGAGCATCCCATACGCCCTGCGGCGCATGTTGTCTGCCTTGTTCAGCTTGTCCTCCGTGACCACCTGTGTGCAGATGTCAGATGTCGAGGACTATGTGCGCCACTGTGATGCTTGCCAAAGGCACAGAGTTAATACTCGTATGTAAGTGGGTAAACTCCACCCTCTTTTTATTCCTGGAGGTGGGAGAGTATGTCATTGGATCTCATTTGAAGCTGTCATTGTAAACTATAATGCGTACAAGCCCCATAAGAATGGTACATTTTCAAGAGGGAAGCATCACAGCTCACACCTTGGAGCAGCGATCCAGAATGTTTTCGCAGTCCTCCTTGAGAGTCCGTAGGTTCCTTTGGACTGTCATGTTGATGCTCTGTGAAAGTCAATGTGGGTGACATTCAAAAGTTGGGTCCTATGTCAACTTTAAACACAGTGCAGGTGCACAAATACGACTTATCGGTCAGCTGCAACGGTGGCAGTGTTGTTGTCCTGAATGCATAGCCTGAATATGGCAAGGCTGATGTCAGGAAAAGGTAGGCAGCCTGATAGTGTCTTGCACTGATGACGCCACAGCAGCCAAACCCTTTCTTAGCCTGGCCCTGTGCATTGGAATCCTTGATCATTGCATTCTCCCTGAAATGACTCCATCCTTAATTTCATCCCGCAGCTTTGGCCTCACCCAAAAACAGTTGATTTCCAAACCTTGCTCACCAGCTGAATATATTTGTTTTGTTCGGCTTGCTTGCAACAAGAAAACGTGTGCTGAATGCGCCCTGCAACTGCAGGTCAACCTTTACACACACACTCTACACACACACACACATACACACACTCTACACACACACACACACAACTGCAGGTCAACCTGCCAACGTTTTTGTATGCCGTTCAGCTCACTCCATCTCTTCCCGACCCTTGCAAATTATTCACCCCCTCCCTACCTTGTCCACAGATTGGCAAACTTCCTCAATAGCATTGGGGATTTGGCAGTCCTGGCCGTCCTCTGGAGGGATGTAGAACGTGGGCAGATTGAAGGCATGGCTGTTACGGATGCGGGTGGCCCTGAAAGGGATACAACAGTGGACACACAGCGAATAAATGCGCACTATGGTGCAAGAACACGGTGGACTGATAGTGAGTGAAATGCACACTGTGGTGCAAGGAATACAGGGCTGTGAAAATGATGGAGGACGTATTGGACGCCAGAAAATTACAGCATTGGCGGCGCTTGCTCCTGTTTGTCATTGCTGTCACTTTCCACTGCAAACGTGTCTGACAGTCATGCACTGTACGTGTGTCTGACAGTCACATAACAAAAGTACATACGCACTTTAAAACACAATACAATACAATGGCAGTATATACACGTATTGTATATACGATATACGGCGGCGTAGATACAACAAGCTTGTATATATACGTCGCTCAGCGTATATATACAACGCTGAGCGGAGCGTGCATAGCAGGCAGGTCCAAGACAGTGCTTGCAAAACAAAGTCTGGCTTACAATGGTTTGATCGCCGCTGAAAACATGAACAGGTGGTGAAGTGAGCACTAAGCAAGAGAGATTGAAGTATGGAAAGGAATGGGCGCAAAGCACGTACTAGATCAGCGACCTCTGATGCTGCCTCCCAGCCTGTTTACTGGCATAACTCTGGAAAAGCACTTGTAAGCAGTGATTAGGATACAACACCTTAGGCATACAACACCAATTCCTTTTTTGTGGGTTCCCGACACACAGTGCAAACACTCACAAGTTCTGTGTGATCTGGATGAGAACACGCTGCCGGTCGTGCTCTTTCTCCACCGCGTCTGCCTTGGACCTGAAAACAAGCGCGCAGCTCTCCTAGATTTCAATTGAGCAAAACCGTGTCTCTCGGACAACAACAATTTTTGTGACATCTAGTAAGTATGTGTTTGTGTGTATGTGTTTGTGTGCGCGCGCGCTCGCACGTGTGTCGTTCCTGCACAAACAAACATATTCTGAATAGGAACAGCAATGATGAATAGGAACAACATTTGCTATTTGCTACCAACACCGACTTATTAAGGTGATCAAGATATCGAGGAGCCACTCTTGCACAATCACAGCATGCTCCCATGAAACAGACAAGGCCTGGAAAGCTGTAGCCGAGGTAAGGGTGCCTCAAAAATCAAGCATGGTCTTCCCCACACCCACATGAAGTAGTGCAGCTTCTCGACTGCTGGTGGGTAGTTGTTCAGCGCGCTCACTACCTCCATTGTGCGCTTGCATGTTGCCTGCATATATGCAACAATGGGTGCACTTACAAGCAACACTACCGAATCTGCCTGATCTGCTGATCACCCCTTGTTAGCATAGCTACCAATAGGATAGCCTGACTTTAACCAAAATTGACAAACTGCGACTTAGTGTGTTGCTGGAAGGCAAAACCGACTTAGTGAGCTAAGGAAGGCAAATTTGCTGCCTCGGCGCTAGGTGCTGACAAAGGGCACGGGGATCCTTCCAGCACTTGCTTCTCTCTGTAATGAAAGTTCGCATGGGATGCAAATATTGTGTACGATTTGCTACCGCTCACCTTCCCTACCTGCTCAGATCAATGCCTTTTCCTTACCCGTGTCGGCAAAACCATTTTATGCAGCTACTACCTAAGTGTATTTTTCACTGCTCACCTGCCCTATTGGGTCAAAGAAAATCAGAATCATGTCCACGTGCTCTGCCATCCACAGAATTGCCTTCAACACGTCGAACGGATAGCTCATTTCACCGTCCACCAGACCGGGCGTGTCGATCCAGTCCACACAAGCGAAATTTTTCTGTGAGGGCGCAAGTTCGGAGGTTTGCTTACACGCACAAAGCTTGCAGGTCAGCACGAACGCACATGCCTGACGACTTTTGAAAAAACATGTTTGCATGTAAGAGGTAAGCCGGCACTAAAGCAACTGCCTGACTAGTGATGAAATGCTGCTCACGCATGGTAAGGGCAGGCAGTGACATTTACCATGCCTCGCTATCTGTGCTGTGTGTGTGTGTGTGCGTGTGTGCGTGCGTGTGTGTATGTACGCGTGTGTGTGCGTGTCTAGCAGAGGTTGCAACACAGTCGCTGACTAATTAGTTCCAGAGTGTTGATGGACACGAGGTGACTGTGTGTGGTTGATCCAACTGTGCGGGGACCTAACACCCTGACCCTCTTCTAGCTAGGTGTCAGACGCACATTAATCAGCCAACGCCTTTGTCAAGTTGGAGGCAACTTTACCAAACGCTTCTCACCTCCTTGGACCCACTGATTTCAGTGAAGAGGTTTGGAATGATCCTGAGAGCGTGATTGTGTGTGTGTGTATTTGTGTGTATGTGTGTGTGTGTGTGTGTGTGTGTGTGTGTGAGAACGCGTTAGCTACCTCTGTGTGTGTGTGTGTGTGTGTTGAAAAGAGCACGTATGGTGACCTAGCTTTGAATATCTTCAGTGGCAGTTGGCATGACGGTGCTGGCTGAGGGGAGTGCGATAAGGTAAGAGAGGTCGGAGAACCAGACACCAAGAAGACAGCAAGTCAGGAGGTTTTAATAGCTCAAGACAATAGTTGCCGGACAAACACTTGAGAGACATTCCACCCTTGCTTATGGGTTGCCCACCCTTGCACTAAAAGCACCTACCCTTCAAACTGCTGAAAATCCTTCAGGAAGTCGTAGAAGCGCAACGTGGCCTCGCCTGTCAGGGTCTCCCGCTTGGAGCCGGAGGTCACAAACGTAAAGCCGCGGGTTTCAATAGCAACGCCTAACAGGACAGCATTTCATGAAGTGAGATGTGGTATTCAAACAGCAAGGGCCAGCCGGCATAAGTTTGCTGCATGGATAAAGTCCTACCCACTGAGCAAAAAGCACTGCAGGAATGACCTCACACACACACATCAAAAGAGCAAGCAGTAGTTAAACCCTAATATCATGTTCTGAAAGGGCATCATATATTCACAGAGGGGGGCAACTGAGCAATGGCCCAAACATGCTCCTTTTCAACATTAAAGGGGCAATTTCTCACACACCACTTCATCACATCGGACCCAATTTAGCCAAGATAAAGCTGACGTTATAAGCTACCAGAGAACGTGTCAGATTAAGTTGAGTCACTCTATGTGCAGACAGGATAAAACGCGCACGTAAGACTCGTCCCAAGTCAGTGCTTCAATGCCTCTGCCCCCAGCATGCAATGGAACATTTGTTGTTGCTCACGCACGGCTACTTCTCCTGTATCAAACAGCTGAGCTCGTCCGCAGCTCCTCTAAACTGTCAAACTGTAAAACTGTCAAACTGTCAAAGCACACGCTGCTTGCTCAAGCAATAGTCACCAATTGACGAGCTGGGTTTGCTCCTCAGTTTGTCCGTTCTTCAACTTCACAAATATAGGCTATATTATAGTACTAAACTTGCTTGCTTGCCCTGCCCCTCCCACCACTTTTCACCCATGCAACAAATTATTTGCACACACATTTTTCCCCTCTCCAAATCACGGCTTGTCAGCCACCAAGTATTATTCATTTTGGTCACTCCTTGAGAGGGTCAACAACATTCGCGGTACGCGGTGATAGAAGTACTATGCGTTACATGAATTGGAGCTAGCCAATAGGGGTGCATATGAGCCAAAGAGCATATCAAAACATGCCATTTTGATGCATATATTTAATATACAACGGACAGAACTTGATCATGGTGCAGTGGGAAAAGACATTATTTTACTCTTGTTTTAAGCACCACACAGGTTTCACAGGTGATTGTGCCGTCTTGATTTGTCAAGAAAGCTTTCATTATAGCAACGCTGAGCTGCATAATAAGCACAAAAGCCTTTTATCTGCACTTACATCTGCTGTGCGTTTCATTCTAACGAATTGCAACTGCAAACTTGCCCGTACTCATCAATAACCTGCGGCAATTTCAGTTACAACAAAGTAATGAGGAAAATGGCCGTTGCAACTTCGGACCCACCTGTCTTCTGTATCCCCTCCCCAATATACCAGTTGATGAAGCTGGACTTGCCCGCTGAGTGGTTCCCCTGTTTTTGTGGAAAAGATCGCAGGAAGCTACCCATTATTGTTGGATTTGGGCAGCTGAGCGAGTCTGAACAGGTGCAATACTTTTCCTTACATTTAGCATTACAAGCTGGAGAAGCTCGCCTGTTTTTTTTTATGGTATTTAGGCAACTGGAAATGATGCATATATGAAAACTTCTGTGCAAGCCTTCCCTGTTTTTGTACGTGCACTTACAACGACCATGCAGGACACTTTCTTCCGAGGCTTTCGCAGGGGCATCCCCAGTTGTGAGCTCTGTGCCATCTGCTGCAAGCCCATGCTCCCTCCCGTGGAGTCTCCCACAAGGCCCTGCGCGTATGTCAGTGCATGTGTGTGTCAGTACGTGTGTGTGTGTGTGTGTGAGCGTGTGTGTGTGCATGTGTGAGAGTGTGTGTGTGTGTATGTGTGTGTGCTTGTGTGTGTGTGTGTGTGTGTGTGTGTGTGTGTGTGTGTGTGTGTGTGTGTGTGTGTGTGTGTGTGTGTGTGTGTGTGTGTGTGTTT
>Ga0307968_1001395_pt1:0-15000 | contig 19605 bp, 23 predicted proteins | sample OrgLakmetagen650_FD_201834 | JGI IMG/M metagenome (GOLD analysis project Ga0307968, IMG submission 201834) | Saline water microbial communities from Organic Lake, Antarctica - #650 | ecosystem: Environmental > Aquatic > Non-marine Saline and Alkaline > Saline | place: Antarctica: Organic...
ACAGCATCATCACCACACCATCACCACCACAGCATCACTGTCCCGGTAAGCATCACAACATCACCACCACAGCATCATCACCACAGCATCACCACCACAGCATCACCACCACAGCATCATCACCACAGCATCATCACCACAGCATCACCACCACAGCATCATCACCACAGCATCACCACCACAGCATCACCACCACACCATCACTGTCCCAGTAAGCATCCACGGAAAGAGACGGCTATTGCGCCCTGGCTTCATGCAAGCGTGGCTCAAAACAATCAGTCCATTAACCCCGTAGGCTGGCATCCTGCATGCGCAAGCCCCTAGATTGGGAGTAGTGTTCAATTGTTTTTGTGGGATTGAGGTGGGTAGAAGCAAGCGAGGGGCGATACAAGCCTTCCTGACCTCCTTGTTCGGACGGTGCTGGTTCATCCTCACAGTGCAAGGGCAAACCGCAACATCCCCTTTCTTCATAATTTCACGCTGCTGGCTGAGTCCGCTGACTACGTGTGGACCCTCCCTTTCAGCACCACTGCACAGCTTGCTTGTGTTTTCTTCCTCGCCTTGCCATTGCCGTGCACTCCTGGAGTGAAATGTTCGGCAATGCTGCACGCATTGCGTGTGGATCCTCCCTTCCAGCACTGCTGCGCAGCTTGCTTGTGGGTTTTTTTTACTTGTAAATAATGGGTTTTATTTACTTGTAAATAATGCGTTTTATTTACTTGTAAATAATGCCATCTCACGATGCAAACGTAGTAGAACCTTCATTGTCTTGCCATTACTGTGCAAGCAGGGAGTGGGCAGAACACTGCTCCACATGCCTCACTTGCGATTCTGGGTAATCAAAACATACGTTGCCGCTTAACCTCCAGGGTGTCCTCTCACTTGCGTTTCTGGGTAATCAATACATACGTTGCCGCTGAACCTCCAGGGTGTCCTCTCACTTGCGTATCTGGGTAATCAATACATACGTTGCCGCTTAACCTCCAGGGTGTCCTACGCAACACTGCCGCACGAGGCAAAAACCGTGCAGCCATGCTAGATGGCTCAAGCCCGACCTCCATCCAGAAGAGCGGTGTTTCTTTGGCTGTCGGCCCCGCCCAGGCCAGCTTGTCGTCTAGAGTGTCACAGGTGCATGTGTGCTTTGTGTGGAATGTTTGAAGGCTCCATCCAGGAAGAGCGGTGTTTTTTTGGCTGTCGGCCCCGCCCAGGCCAGCTTGTTGTCTAGAGTGTCACAGGTGTATACGTTATTAAGAATATTCATCAGCTCTCTAGATCTGAGCTTTAAAAGCTCTCTTAACAGCGAGTCTGGGAGAATTCGCCATGATGATGGTCATCCTTGCAGCAGATTTACGCTCTCTCTTGTCCTGCTTCACTTTCTTCTTGTGTGCTTGCTCTGCTCCAATGCTTTGTGAGCTTGCTCTGCTCCAATGCTTTGTGTGCTTGCTCTGTTTCTGCGCTTTGTGTGCTTGCTCTGCTCCAGTGCTTTGTGTGCTTGCTCTGCTCCAGTGCTTTATGAATCCTCCTTAAGCACCCACCCACTCTTTCCACGGATCCTACACCCAGCTATTTTACTCAACAAGGCGTGTTTGTTCTCTTCTCCCTCCTGCAGCTATTCCAGACAAAAAGCTACGGAAGAGAGGGAGGCCGCAACAATGTGCCGGTCAGTTGCACATAGATTGATGGGTCTCATAAGTTGCACATAAGTCTCATAATCAGATCCAAATTTGATCCAAGTTACACATAAGTCTCATAATAAGTCTCATAAATTGCACATAGATTGATGGGTCTCATAAGTTGCACATAAGTCTCATAATCAGATCCAAATTTGATCCAAGTTGCACATAAGTCTCATAATAAGTCTCATAAGTTGCACATAGATTGATGGGTCTCATAAGGCTTCTTTTTGGCTGAAGACGATGGCGCTGCAGTGCCTGGAGTGGAAATGATTGGGGTTTGCCTGAAATTTCCGTGCATGAAAGATGAAATGGAAAAATGTGCATTGTCCTTTCTTTTCCCCGTTTCATGCAAACGTATACGCCCTTTTGGCACATTTTTCTGCTCCGCTTTGAAAGGCTTGTTTTTTTGACAACAGGGAGGCGGCATCAGGCTGTGCTTTTCCACCTTTTTTAATAACTTTTGCCCTAAATTGCCGATGATGGTTTCTGTATCATTTAACCAGGCCCTAGACAACCAACACTGCTTCTCTCTTGCTGCATATGCAGGACCTTACATTCCTCCGTCACGCAACATCTGATCCTCCCCTTTCAGACCAAGGGGCCCCTACAAACAAACCAAGCTTACATCATACAAACAGCGCCAGGGACCATGGAGGCAATACGGGTGGGGGAAGTGGTCAATTGCCAAAGGTGAGTGTGGCACTGACGTGTGTGTGTGTGTTTACATATGGTGTGCATGTGTGTGTGTGTGCGTATGTCATGGCAACATGCCTGCGTGGCGGGGACGAGGGGCAGATTGCTTCCTCATTGGCAGGTGCAGATTGCTTCCTCATTGGCAGGTGCAGATTGCTTCCTCATTGGCAGGTGCAGATTGCTTCCTCATTGGCAGGGGCAGATTGCTTCCTCATTGGCAGGGGCAGATTGCTTCCTCATTGGCAGGGGCAGATTGCTTTCTCATTGGCAGGGGCAGATTGCTTCCTCATTGGCAGGGGCAGATTGCTTCCTCATTGGCAGGTGCAGTAGATTGGCAGGTGCAGTAGAGGAAGTTTAAGTGCAAGGGTCAGAGGGCCCTGTTTGTCTGCTGTGACAGGTAGTAGGTAGAGATGTCGACCAGGGCAGGTGGGCTCACGGTGTGTTTGTGTGTGTGTATGCACTCTACCGTTCCTGAAAAATCATAGTAGAGATGCCGACCAGGGCAGGTGGGCTCACGGTGTGTATGTGTGTGTATGCACTCTACCGTTCCTGTAAAATCATAAGTGAGTAGAAGCCTCTTTTGTAGCTGTGGCCAGGACCACATACTGTATGTAATGTATGCTGTATGCTGTATACAATGTGTATTTTCACATTGACCCCCTGACACAAACACCATATATAACCCACACATATATAACCCACACATATATGACCCACACAAACACCATATATAAACACACATATGGATCTGGCCAACCCTGCTTCCGTGCCTTACATGCGCCAGTCACATGCGCAGACAAGCCACACTCAACCGCACACCACACACGCCGTGCGCTGTGCTGTGTCCTTGCAGCTTGAGCCAGGAACAGCATCCGCCCTTGAGGACAAATGCACAATCACACACTACATACGCCGTGCGCTATGCTGTGTCCTTGCAGCTTGAGCCAGGGAGAGCATCCGCCCTTGAGACCAAAGAGAGAGAGGAGGGTGCTTCAGAGCCTGTTCTCCCTCAGTCGAAATACATGTGAGTCAGATCAAAATGATGAGCGTTCTATTAACACACGTGAGTCATTTCTGATCAAGGAGGCTCTGTCACTCGTGTGGGTCAAGCCAGAGTGTTGCTTAAATTCGGCCTTGTCACCAAAGTATCTTTGCAAGTGCAAAGAGCAAATGTGGAACGTTTTTATTGAGCAGGATGGTCACGGAATGTTTTCATGGTCACGTTTCACGGTCACGTTTTCATGGTCACGGAACGTTTTCATAATCACGTTTCACGGTCACGTTTTCATGGTCACGGAAGGTTTTCATTGAGCAGGATGGTCACAGGACATTTTCATGGTCACGTTTCACGGTCACGTTTTCATGGTCACGGAAGGTTTTCATTGAGCAGGATGGTCACGGAACGTTTTCTTGGTCACGTTTCACAATCACGTTTTCATGGTCACGGAACGTTTTCATAATCACGTTTCACGGTCACGTTTTCATGGTCATGTAACGTTCATTGAGCAGGATGGTCACGGAACGTTTTCTTGGTCACGTTTCATGGCCACGTTTTCATGGTCACAGAACGTTTTCATTAAGCAGGATGGTTACGCAGATACCACCAAAGGTTTCCCTCTCGAAGACACTGCTGGTAGCTTCCTGCAAGATGCTAAGGCCTCTTTTTACCAAGAAGCCTGTTTGTTAGCATTATGAACCTATCGTTACCATGAAGCCGGTTTGTTGCAATATGCATGGTAGCATTAGCATGAAGCCTGTTTTTTAGCATTATGAACCTTTCATTACCATGAAGCCGGTTTGTTGCATGGTAGCATTAGCATGAAGCCTGTTTGCTTCCAGCTGAGATTCTCATCCACAGCATTTACAGGAAACCTCCGCCCCTCATAACGTAACATTCAGGGTGGGGCGAGGACAGGGATCTAGCCTCTAAACAAATACAAACATTATATTTTCCAGCTGAGATTCTCATCCACAGCATTTACAGGAAACCTCTGTCCCTCATAACGTAACATTCAGGGTGGGGCGAGGACAGGGATCTAGCCTCTAAACAAATACAAACATTCTATTTTCTTTGCTAAGGGTAGGCATTAGAGCAAAGTGCACTTTTTGCACAGACTGGATTTCGTTTCTTGTTTTGTGGGGTAGTTACGTGTGTGGTAACGTGACAGGACAGGAGTAGTGAATCTTGAAACAAAAGGGCCTGGAATTGTAAATTTTCTCCGTACCCGTATGTCATGTGCCAGAAGCTCCTTCGTGGAGAAACATTATTGGAACGCTGCTTGCAACTCATTTCGTCAAGTCATCCGGCTTGAATGCGAAAGCAAAGTTTCATTATACGTCACCACCAGGGCTGTGCTTATACGCCGTATCTCCATTTTCAGACCGTATATACGGTACGGTTCCGGTACGGTACGGTCCAAAACCGTATAATACGGTCAAAATGGAAATACGGTACGGTTCCGGTACGGTACAGGAAACCGGTCGACCGTACAAGCTTGCATGGCCACCCGTTTTGAGGCGCGTGCCCGCCCGCCACTCGAAATTTCCGTCCCAACAATTATCACTATATTATACTTATAATTAAGGAATGAAACAAAGATGAATAGAAGCCCAACACAAAAGAGGCAAAGGCAGGCTTTGGGGGAGGCCAGCCTGCCTGACCCCCAAAGCCTGCTGAGGGCCCCTGCATACCCCCCTGCAGCAGGCCTTCAAGTGGGCCAGATTCAGAAGCAGGCAAGGTTTAGGAAGAATGCCTGGGTGTGGGAGCAGTTTGACAAGCGTCCAGTTCCAGCAGCAGGAGCAGCAGCAGCGGAGGGTGACCAGGAAATGGCAGAGGAAGAAGAGGCTGCAGCAGCCCCAGCTCCAGCAGCAGCACCAGCAGCAGCAGCAGCAGCAACTACAGCGGCAGCAGCGATGGAGGTAAAGTATGCATGCAAGCACTGCCCCAACGTGAGGTCAGCGCACGAGGCCCGCATGAAGGAGCACCTGCTGAACATCAAGATTTGTGGCTTCCTATCCTCTACAGCAGCAGCTGAGTGCCCAGCAGAAGAGGTGCAGAGCAAACTCAAGTCCCTGAGGCAGAGCAGCAGCAGCACCACCCATCTTAATTTTTTGACTGAGGCTTTCAAAGTTTGGACCGTACCGCACGCCGTACCGTATTTTACCGTATATACGGTCTAAAACCGTATAAATACGGCTGTACGCAGTATTTCCGTACCGTACCGTACACCGTAGTAGCACAGCCCTGGTCACCACACAGTTACGTGTGTGGTGACGTACAGGCACTGTGACGGAGTGTGATGTAACCATGCTGCAATGCCTACTACTGTTAACACTCACGAATTCAATACTCCTCCCCTCCTCCTCTGTCTAACCACTCCAAATGCAGCACCCTGCCCCCAGTTCCTGCTTGTACCCCCCCCCCTAAATGCAGTGTCCTGAATTCCTACCAAGCCGGTGACAACTTTGGAGAAATGGCATGCCTCAAGAACCGCCCCCACCCTGCCACTGTAGTAGCGGTGGACTTGTGCTTCATGTATTGCTTACAGAAAGAAGATATAGAAACGGTAGGGTTCATGTTATAAAAAAAAAAGATGTATTATGGAAAGAAGATGTAGAAACGGCATGGCTTGCATTACATGTTGTGCCTCTAGAAACAGTTGGAGTTAGGCTGCGCAGTGCAGAATGGTTTTGCCTTAGGTTGATTCCTAGCCTACTGGTCTTGCTTTCAATCTGGTCGATTTTTGTAGCGCTCAACCAAGCATGCATCAGCCAAAGCTTCGTTTTCACGGCATGGTCACAAATGTTGTTGTGTCTACTTTGCCTTGGTTCAGAGCCACGCACGGGAACTCCAAGATTAAGCTTGCTATAATTTTGATAAAATAAAGGAAGTAGAAGGCATCAGCAAAGGCCACTCCCCGCATCAACGTGCAGCTGCAAATACGTGCCACGTTCGGCACAGGCTGCTTACAACTCGCTGCTTACAACTAGGCACAGGCTGCTTACAACTCGCTGCTTACAACTAGGCACAGGCTGCTTACAACTCGCTGCTTACAACTAGGCACAGGCTGCTCACAATTTGGCACAGGCTGCTTACAACTTGGCACAGGCTGCTTACAACTCGCTGCTTACAACTAGGCACAGGCTGCTCACAATTTGGCACAGGCTGCTTACAACTTGGCACAGGCTGCTTACAACTCGCTGATTACAACTAGGCACAGGCTGCTCACAATTTGGCACAGGCTGCACACAACCAGGCACAGGCTGCTTACAACTAGGCACAGGCTGCTTACAACTGTAGGCTGCTTACACAGCCTGTGCCACGTTCGGCACAGGCTGCTTACACCTCTTTCTACTGCCTGTCTATGAATTGGCACACAAGCACCAAGGGTAAAAGCACTGAGGGTAAGGGCACTTCCACGCTCCTCTGCAGGTCATTGAGATGTGGCCCGAACTGAAGGTAGAGCTTGACAGAATGGGTGAGTGCTCCCACGTGCTTGGCTATTACACGGCACACCTGTTGTTGTACAGTTCTGTGGTTCGCGTGCTTGGCTATTACACGGCACACCTGTTGTTGCAGAGTTCTGTGGTGTATCAGGGCGCAATGTTTGTAAGCCTGTAAACTGTAAACACCTAGGCTAGCTCGACCCGCATCCACCTGTCAGTTTGCTGTCATCATGACAGCCATAACGCTCACTCTCTGAACACCCCGCTACCAGAATCTGTTTCACACTGACGATATACCTCATTGATACCTCACTGATGATACTACACCTCTGCTCCTGTACTCCACGCAGTTTTGTCTGGGCAGCACAGTCTGCTTGGACGAAAGAACCGGGCATGAAGGAAAGCAAGACAGCTACGCAAATGTATTCGGATTATATGGCGGGCGAAAGAGGGAACAAAGGAGGGCTGCATGATGACGATCATGATTGGAAGTTGCTATGCACTGGATTGTGATAACACTGCCTGTGTACTTTTTGTTTCCTACCTCAGAATGTTGGGATGACTGGTGATTTTGAAGGGAGTCTGTAGAATAAATGCGTGCAAATCTGTCTCTGATTATAATTTGCATTGCAAAAGTCACGCTCGCGTGCTCATGCTCTGTTGCACAATGACCTGTAATTGCGTGTTTCTTATTTTTTATGATTGAGAACTGGTTATTTCAAGCTGCTGCAATTACAAATATTGATGTGTTTTTTGTTACTGGCATGCCAACACTTGAGCATTGCCCTTGGCGTCAACAGACAATTCAGTTTGTAGGGTCAATGAATGCAGTGTGACAGTGCAGACTTATTAAGTGTTCAGAGAAACTCAATCCGCAGGGCAATGGGCACACGATGAACGTTTGCACCCCCCTGGAAGATATAAACTGGCCCTATTCTTTATAAAGGGTTCGCAAAGGGGTAAACCGGCAGCCAAATATGTATTATTAAGCTGCAGGGCCATTTGTTAGGCTATCCTTAATGAGTTTAGCTCAGTACTTCAAGGTTTACAAGGTTTTACAAAAAAAGGCCTTCAGTCATGAAGTGACTGCTAGTCTGCTCATAAAGGCACTTCACGGAGGGAAAAATAAAGCCTGTTTTTAGTGTTCTGGCTTAAGAAAGTAGATACATGCTGGCTAAATGTCACTACCAGAGTTTTCTTTTCTTAATGTAGACACATCGTGGGCTCCTGTTGGGGGAAACAGAGATGCATATTTCCTGCGGAGAGAAATCACGTGGGGATTGGCGCAGAGAAAAAGAACATGCAGCTCATCTTGGACATCATCAGACCTTAAGGGGCTAGATCTGCAGTCAGGCAGCAAACTCCCTACCTGAAACGTGGACTATAAATGATGGGGGATCACCACACTTCCAATAATTAAGAAAAAGGAAGCCGTTTTGGGTTTTGCCCCTCCCTTTTATAAGCGTCGATTCTTTTTACAATCATGGCTTGTGCTATCGAATCATAAAATTATATGGGGTACGACTTTCGATTCGCACTGGCTTTGCAGGAGTTTGGCAGGATGTTTACAATGCGTTTATCTGTGTAAATGCTCGTGAATGAGTGCGTGTGGCAGTGCTGTGTACTACTATTATAGTATGTGTGCACTAGTGTGTAGTGTGTTTGTACTATAGTGTGCTACTAAATGCAGATAGTGTAAACACCACTGGCATGAAGCAGAAGTAAAGTGAAGTGAAAACCACTCCCCACATTAATTAAGGAAAAGGAGCCACTTTGGTACTGAGAACCGTAAAGCTCCTCCACCGCAAAAAGGAAAGGAAAAATCAATGGGGATCAAGAGGGTTGCAGGCTTGGCCTGAAAACGGCTCCTGATGAGAGTTGATATCAGTACTGGAGAGGGCACGTCTGGTATGGACAAGTTTAGCAGCAAAGTTCACAGAGTGCACATGGAGCTTGGAGGCAAGCTTCTTAACTCTTAGAGAATCAAGATCAGTTCCTTGAAAGGCTTCAGAGTGTGAGTGTAGTAGATGGTGCCACCCACACCCAAAAGGATGATGTGGAGAGTAACAGAGGCTCCTTGGAGAATGTTGCAGAGGTCTTTGTGCTGTTCCTTTGCAACGTTCAGCTGGTTCTGAGGTCTGGTGTCCTCGCCATACTTGATCTCGATGAGGTGGATGTCACGCCGAGGTTTGCTGAGGTCTTTGGGTCGATGCTGTCTGGGGTTGGTGGCTCTGCTGGTGGCTGGCGGTGCTGCTGGGTTGCTCCCAGTCTGCCTCAATTGCCCCCTGCCACTTTGAAGAACGCACCCCCTTACATTAGTTTGTTGTTTTTGCAGCTGTAGGAGTAACCAGCACAAAATCTGGGCGGCTGGAGGTAAATCTGTCTTTATCTGATAAGCGGGGTGGGAAGAGCCATTTGGGAACAATTCTACTTTCAGCTTTTTCAGAAATCTGGAGATTTCGCATGGTCATCCGTTCGTTGCTGCCTATATCCTTGGAGACAATGCATGACCCTAAGGAGCCTGTTTTGCTGATAGCCTTAAAGATCATGCGGCATGCTAAATTATGTCTTTCGGTGATCATGTTCCTTATTTGCGTGTGTTGGCACCCAGAAAGGATGTGCAGGGCACTGTCTGCTTGTGGGCAGAGGGGGCAAGTTTGACTTGTTGAGAGTTTGAACAATATCGCATGTTTTTGGTTATATAGGGTGTCTGTTCTGTATTTCATAATGGTACATTTGGTCTTAAAGGGGACATAGGATGATGTAGGTAAGCATCGCTAGTGGATCCATTGGCAGTGCCGTCCTGTATGAGGGTCTGGTAGTACGCATGGTAGTTCGCTTCAGTTTTGGCATTTCTCAGTATTTGGAGAAGATGCATGTGTGCTTGAAGGGCGTCATGGTGGTTTGGTAGGTGCCAAAGCTTTGGGGGAGGAGAATGGGCCATGTTTGTTGTATGGATATGATTATGGGTTTGTGTTTGGTTTTCTATGTCTTCTTTTGCAAGCCAGTGGATGTTGTAGAAGGGATTTCCCTCAGGGCCTGCTGTTCTGATGGAGGTGTCTGCAAGTTCGGAGTAGGTGATGGCTGACTTTTTAGCAAGGGCGTCAGCATGCTCATTATTGATAATACCGGCATGGGACTTTACTATGAAGAAGTGGATGGGCGATGGTGATTGGCGAATTGCTTTAGCAATGGAATGAAAGACATCTCCTTGGATGTGGTGGCAATGGAGATTCGGGTGTGAGAGCTGCATTTTGATTTGGTGCAGTGATGTAAGGATGTCTGTGGCTATGTGTGAGTAGCCGTGTATGACTGCAGCTGCTATAGCTGCTAGCTCTGCACGTGAGATGGTGTTGGCTATACCCATGCCTTTTGGGTTTACATAATGGGAAACATTTAAGTGAGGGTGGTATATGCCTGATTCGGTGTCTTGCCCTACTTCATTCTTTTGGAGGCTGCCATTAGTGTAGGTCCGATCCCGCCAATCTTTTACCTTGCGGGCTAGGTTTTGGCTGGAGCTGTTTTGGGGTGCTTCGTCAATATTCCAATTATGAGGTTGGTCAGTGCTAATCAGGGCACTTGTTTTATCTGGGCCTTCTGAGGCTTGAGGGTGGTCATTGGGTAGCTTATTAAATTTGTTGAGTCCTGAGTGTTGCCCGGAACCTAAGGCTGTTTGGTAGGGATGGTTATGTATGTTTTGAATTTTCCACTTTGCCTCAGGGTTTTCTTTGGCAAGTTCTTTTAGCCAGTCTTTGTCGTGAGCATTGAGGCAAACCCTGCCCTTGGTGTTCCATATGGCAATGATCTGCAATTCCCAGGTGTGGCTGGAAAGTGGTATTGGTATATTGTTCCAGAAGGGCACTTTTGCATATTGGAATTGGTCTGATGGGATGGTACCCAGGAATTACATATGCGAGTATTTGCGGCAGAGTGATGCTTAGGGATTTGTGGTAATATTTTTATTCCAGGTAGGGAGGACAATGAATGTGGCTGTTTCCTCTGTGCTGACAGCAGCAGGATAGATGGAGTGTCTTGTTGCTAAGAGCATGGTGTTTTTATGGTGAATGGGATGGCAGATGGAGAACCCAGAAAATCGGGAGGAGAAGGCATTGGAGTTTGCCCCAAAAATTTTGTCCCTTGGGTGCTCACTCCAGTAATGGGGGAATTTGGGGTCATGGTCTAGGGGGGATGCCATTTTTTCTTTAGTGACCAGGGCCCACTTTTGAAAGGCGGCGGTGATGTGGGAGGGGAGTATCCGTGAAAAGAGTATTTTTTTGTTCGTATATTTAGAGGCAGAGGTGTCTTTACGTGCAATGAGGCCTACAAGTTCTGATGCAAAGCTAATGGGAGGAGGTCGGACATAATCGTGTAGACCGCTGCATTTTGCCCTGTCAAAGGCCTTTCGTAGTATGTTATGGCGCTCGGGAGTAAGCATACCTTAACACTTTCCGTCGACATTGTAAATACAGGCTACTGTGTCAGTGTGCACTTCAGGAATCATAGTGTCATGGGAGGGATAGGGTACTCTCTTCTTGATACTCCATGAGATCAATGGTTGTGATCCAGTACTCACAATGCCCCGTGGCCGTAATGTCAGCCTGTGGGTTGGTGGGTTGGATGTCAAAGCTAACTTTGTTCCGAAGATCGACATTGTAGGGTTGGTACTTGTTGCCCTCTTGATGGCAGAGAACCCTTGTTTTTGAAGATCATTTAGGTGTTCATCTGGTGCAGGCTTAGATAAGTTTGGTGCAGCGATATGCTCTTCAAACTTATTGAGGCTCTGCTTGAAGCTTTCACACGTGTTTTGTAGTCCTTCTGGCTCCCAGGTTGGGTTCCATGAGACTTCCACAATCTCTCTTTTCTGAAAGTGGATACGGTTTTCCTTTTCATTTTGGTTCAGATTGATACAGGCAGGGCAGGCCCATGAATCATTGGCATCAATAGCTTCTCTTTCAGTGGCGTTGCAGCAGCTTGTTTTAAGCAAGCATTGCCAGTGGTAGGTACGGGTGTAGACGTCACAGATGTACATGTCTTTTAAAAGGTGGGGAGAGGTCTGGAGATTCAAGTCCTAGATGGTAGGAGCAAATTTCACAGCTTGCGCGCTTAATTTGGCTCCGGGCAATAATCTTACTGGATTTGGGCACTGGTCCAACTGATTTAAAGAGGGGTAGGGCCCATCTGTCAATATTCATGGGGGCATAGTAAGTGTGGTATTGCTTCTGTCTTTGGGGTGTATCATCTCTCTCTTTTCTTGGGGGTGAAAAACCTCCAAATATCTATGTGCAGGATGTCCATATCATCATAGTAGAGTGTGTTGATGGCCTCTGTGGGTGTCATTGAAAAAGCCTAATCCTTCTTGTACGTCCAAAGTTCTTGTTGAATATGCGTGGTGCGCAAGGGGGGCAGGTTTAGGCTAGGAAGGTTATGGGGTATATCAAGGATCTGACATCTTCTTTTCTTTTGGGGTCTGTGCTGTGATGACGGTGCTGGGTGGTCTGCAATCTCGAAGGTTGGGTTGTTGTGTATCTGGTAAGTTATCGGGTTGATGATATTGACATGCTGGGTGGGAGGAGTGATTATTTGTGTGAACGCTTGTGTTGCATGGTGGTTGTGGCTAGTGATTTGTGAGCGTGTGGTGGGTTTGTTTGGCTGACTGTTTGTAGGTTGTTCAGTAGACCGAATTACTATGTGAGTTTAATGCAACAGCGTCTATGATTTGAGTCAGGGGCGTATGTTGCTGACATTCTGTTTGGCTGCTGCGTGTCCTCTTTCTGGTACCGGGGAGGGTATCTTGTGTATGCCGTGCACGCTTTGCTTGTTGGTCTTGGGAGAGAGTGGCCAGTTGGTTAGTGGGTGCGGGGTCAGAGAGGCAAGTAATAGCTGTAGTTTGTGGCAGTGGTATTGGCGATGTGCTTATAGAGTTGTGGTTCCTTTTTGTTTGGTTGGATACCCTTTAGTAGCGTTGTGAGCGCGGGGTTTCCGTTTGTAGTGAAGGTGGAGGCCCTTCCACCGTTGTGGCGAGGGAATATTGTGTTCGGGGAAGCTTAGTGCGGGATATGTTGCCATGTGCTGTGCGTTTCCTGGGTCGGACATTGGATTCCATACGTTGGGGGGTAATTTCTTCTAAAAATGAAGGTGTAGGTACGTTGACATGATCTTGAGTTTCTGTAAGAGGTACGGTTGTGAGTGTAGAGGAGGCAGGGGATGTTTGCGGCTATAAGTTTGGTGTGTCAAAAACAGAGGATTGGTTGGGTTGTCCATTACTTGTTGATGGATCCGTGTGTGTAGGTGGTGGGCCTCTGATTAAGTTGTTTGTAATGGGGTGCCAGTGGTGTGTTGCTGAGCGTGGCTGTGGTGGGGGTGTTGTGTAGATGGGCACAGTTTGTTGGGTTTGGATGTTTGTGGGATTTGGGGGCACCTCTTCGCGAGTCGATGTGTTAATGTGTGTGTGTCTAGGAGACCTGTGAAGGAGGAGTTGTTTATTTTGCGGTAATTAAGTAGGATAGACTGTTTTGGATTCCTTTCTTGGAGTGTTTGTGCAACTGATGTTGGGCTTAGCTCTTGTATTTCAGGCAGATTAGCACACAACATCCCATTAGCACACAACATCCCATAAGCACACAACATCCCACCTGGACAATAAAAACAGGAGAGGCTATTCAGTGGGTATCAGGTGGTTGGGAGAGACTAGCCTTCCTCAGATCTCTGGGGGTTGTGTTTAATGTCTCACCTGCATGATTTTTGTTGCAGATCTAGTTCATTAGACGTGGCTTTTCATGAGTGCTGTCTACTCATAAATCAACAGAAAATGCCCTCATAATTCTACGGCTTATGTCCGAGTCTTCTTTTCCTGCTACCTGCTGTCAGAAGAACCTTCCACCTACAAAAGAAGTAGACCAGCAGGTGTAAAAAATTAAAAAAGTAGTGCTTATAGTTGCACACATAGTCCCATTTGCTTTGAATACCGCAGGGGGTGTCCTCTCTATCTACGAATCCCCTCCCCTGTCCCTCTCTGCTCAGCTGTTCAATTTTGTTTGAATTGTTCCCCCTCCTATGATCGTCCCCACTTATACCAGCCAGCTCAACCTCGCCCTCTCCCTCTCTCTTTCTTCCCGAGCCGGACAAATCAATGGCAGGTCCAAAGATCTGGAGGGCAATGAGAAGAATGCAAAGGGCCAGGCCAAGGACCACTATGGCCTGCGCACATGTGTGGCAAGATGCAAGTACGTGTTTCTTGTAGGCAAATGTGTATTGTTGATGACAACCTAAAACCATCCAGGATCCTGTGTGTAATTTTATAGTGTTAAAAGCGCGGTCGCACGGAGCACATGCATGCAGTAGCATACAAGTAACACAAGAGCGCAGTCAGGAGTAAAAAGTGAAAGCATTGACCAGTCAATACATTTGTTGTACAGCAGCAAAACAAGCTGACATGCCGATATGCGACCTGATGCTGTATATACGTTAGCTATCAAGGTAAGCTATTTCCCACTCACCCCGCCAACCCGAGCAACAAGCCCTAATTACATGTACACACGCCCCCCCCCCACACACTGGTGTACGATTGATATGGGTTTGGGTGCTTCTGCACACAACTCCCCTCGTTAAGTGGCGTACAACTGTTTTTCTGCGGTGAGGGGCTCTTAGGTGCTGGCCTTTTCTTTACAATAATGAAGAGCATTGCCTGACCTATAAATTCATACGAAGGAATAGAAAGGGAACGCAGAAAAAGTGACACCAACGGCATGGAGTTGGAAGGATTTCATTTTGTGTTTAGCACCACCCAATGGACACAAAGAGGTCAGGATCATATTGCTTTTGTTCAGTTGGATGTCTCATGGTTTCATTGCTAGGGGGTATGGATGGGTAGGACCACCTGTTAGGTGAATGTAGGCAACTCTCCTTGCATTTGTGGATCAAGTTTGGTATGTATTAGTTAGCTTTCTATCAGGGCACGGAAGTTGCTGGATTGGAGCAGCTATGTTTGCCTCTGGCCTGCTAAATTTCCTCCGTTGTTGCGTGTCCAGGTCGGAGGTAAGAGCCAGTCCTAAATCATTTCTACCTGTGTTTCAGCTGAAAATATATTTAGACATAACATAAGGCGCCCAAATGGTCAGCCATAGCTGTACTTGCATGAAGAGGAAAAAGAGAGCAATGAGAAATAAAAACACTTCAGAGGGGGGAA
>Ga0307968_1001396_pt1 | contig 19598 bp, 23 predicted proteins | sample OrgLakmetagen650_FD_201834 | JGI IMG/M metagenome (GOLD analysis project Ga0307968, IMG submission 201834) | Saline water microbial communities from Organic Lake, Antarctica - #650 | ecosystem: Environmental > Aquatic > Non-marine Saline and Alkaline > Saline | place: Antarctica: Organic Lake...
ATCGGTAGGAGCGACGGGCGGTGTGTACAAAGGGCAGGGACGTAATCAACGCGAGCTGATGACTCGCGCTTACTAGGCATTCCTCGTTGAAGACTAATAATTGCAATAATCTATCCCCATCACGATTCAAAGTGTTTTCTACAATAGTTCATTCTTAATCCACATTGTCTGTTGGAAGGTCTAACATATGTATTTTTGATAAAATATGGCTCAATAAAATTTTTTTTGCGCAATATGCATAACTATATCATGAACAATAAGATTGTCTACACATGCATCAAACAAATATATCTTGATGGCAGTGTTAAAAGCAGTTCAAGGGTGAGACAGATTACTTGGCTATTTTGTATATGAGTACTTTGAAAATGTAAAAAAACACTTGTAGCTTCATCGATAAATATAAAGTCAAAGTTAGAGGTTTTGATTCTATGTAAACTGTCCAAGCATACAATTACTTTGTCATCTGTTATTTCGTGTGCATCTATATCCATATAGTTAACAAAACCAAATTGTTCCAGACTTTGCAGGTATTTTAAAGAAAGTATTCTTTGATATGTTATTAATTAACATTTGACATATTCGTGGTAAAAAGTCATGAACTAAATAGACTGTCTGACCTAAACCCATATTGGCATGGACCACACATAACGGTTTGATGGGGTATGGTTTCATATTTGATTCATCGTAAACCTCATTCCATTCAATGATTGGATCTTTGTCATGGAGTGTATCAACATTGACGATATCAACCAGAGGAGTTAATACATCACTTTGTACATCTAGATTAAGTGCTATACAACCTTTTGATTTTTCATAATTTCTACATTCATGATCAAACACCTATATACAACACACCTTTTGTTATAATTGTAATAAAGATATGATCTATTGTTGCAATGTGTTCTATTTGCATATGGGCAATGGTAACCCTTGAAATAATAATTATATGTATTTGTATGCTCTTGTCTACTGTCATCAATACATTTAAAATTGTTCGTTTTAAACAATTGTTTAATGGCGTTAGATTTTGCTAGTGCATTTTTTACTTTATTTACGTGACTAAGTGGTATGTCTGGTACATGTGTATTTGATTCACAATCCAACACCTTGGAAATAAAGGGTGTATTTTTTACATTTATTTCTGCAGATTTTGAGTAATCTACTTGAATTTGAAAATTGTTACTTTGGTGGATGTACTGAACAGCTTGATCTTGATTTATTTCATACACGTTAATTAAGTGATCTAATACTCTTGATGATGAACATCCGTATGGTTGAAGTGCAATTCCTTTGTTGTCTCCTTTCCATTTTGAAGAGTAAATGACACGAATAGACCTAAAATTTGTGTAGACTGATGTATCAAATATGGATTCTGTGTATGGTGTATTTCTTTTATTTTCAAGAAATGTCAGTATCACACGTTCATCTTCATTACAGTATGAGTTACTTAACACAAATGCATAGAGTTGTGTTGAAATGTGTTTCAATACATTCATATTTGCACATACAATATTAGTTTTGACATGTAACGATAGTTTGTGAGAGGAAGGAGAGCATGATGTTGTGACTTGTACCGTTTTGCCTACAACGGGGTCAAAGTCAATCAAATAAACAATTTTCAAGAACCTTGTTAACACATTTAGAAACGTGTGTACAACATCTTCAATATCGCTCTGATTTGGATTAATATTTTCAGTCAAATATTTATCAATGTCAAAGAACATGAATACAGAGTATTTTGATGAATCGACAATAATTACATAATAATGTGACTGCCTTGACTGCCTAGGTGATTTAATAACATTTCTTTCTAAGAAGTCTACCATTTGATGTGGTTGAGGGAAATATGCAATTTTTTTCTTACCGCTATTGCATTCGGCATCTCTTGACAATACAATACAATACATTGGTAATCCGGTAGGGATGTTCTGCAAAAGTTGGTCTTTTGTGGTGTACCATGTTGAGGGTTCGTAATTTGCGTTAATCATGTTGTGTTCTATAACACAACACTTTCTTATATACTTTTTATTAAAATTTGATAACCCATATAAATGTAAAGTAGTTATTAAGTTTAAATTATGATACATCCAACATCTGGAAGTGCTTCTTCCTCTTCCTCTTCCTCTTCCTCTTCAGATGATATTGTTATTAACAATAGTGGTAAATGTGGAGGGAAAAAAGAGAAAGAGAAAGAGAAAGAGAAAGAGAAACGCCACGTAGGAAAGCCTATGTGTAAATCACGGTACAAACAGATTGAGGAATTGGTGGCTAACTCGTTCTCTGAAGTAGAGAAACCAAAGTCTGATCTTTTTTTTGAGAGGATTTGTGAGATATTTGAATTTGACCCTACTAAACCTGCTTACACAAAGGAATATGGTCAGCAACAAATAGAGCGAAGAAGAAACGAGGCTTTAAAACAGGGAAAGACTTCATATGAAATGTATTGTAAACCTTTTAGAAAAGGGAAAGCTTCTAATGCGTTTGAGGCAAACTTGCCTATTAAAGGTGATGCACATGGCAGTGTTTTAGATGCAAATTACACTTACAAAAGCTGATATACAGTAGTATACTACATGTGATGTTATAGATTTCATACTCATGTCTTTAAACTTATTTGTTTTTAATATTTCTAACTCATTTTTTATTACTTCACTTTTCAAAGTATGCATCATTAGCTATCACGTGCTTATAGTTAAGATTATGAACCTACTTAGTTAATATTTTTATGCCAGGAAATAATATAACGCACAGAAGAAAAAATGTTCCCATATGAATTATAAACAAAAGGAGCTACAAGAAAACCAAGACCACACGTACAAAAACCTATGTTCAAAAATACAGACCAATCAGCATCTAGATACTTATCGTTATCACACCTACATCTGTCACAACTACACCACCGGCTTTGTCTTTGAATTGATTATATATATATCATTCAACAAATGCTCTTGTTCTTTTAATTTCAAAAGTACATAATTGCTGTTACTACAGGGCTGGTGTATCATTTTGGGAGAGAAAATCGTCTGCCTCTTGCTAGTTGACTTTCTGCCTTCTTTGTTGTTGAAAAAAGCATGTAAGAAATTTTTATTGCAGATCTCCAATCTCTTGTATTTCCATCATATGGTAAATTGCCCTTTTTTATCAACATCAAAGATTTTATTATTTCGCTTATTCCAAGCTTTAAACATTTGTTTGCTCTCAATAACTATAAGTACGTTGTATTTGTTTTCAAGCGTATCAAGCTTGGTTTGCTTCTCCTTCTGTTGAAAATGCCCGGTTCGCTGCTAGATTGCCTAGATACCTCTACCTTGATCTCTCTGAGCATGTTATACGTAATATGAGTAGATTTCGCTTGCGGGCGCATACGTTGAGAGTTGAATCTGGGCTATGGCAAAACAAAGTTTTCTTTTGTAATCGTCGTGACTGTCAAGACATTCAGGATGAGAAGCATGTATTGTTTTATTGCAAGGATGCCCGTGCTTGTGCTCTTAGGCAAAAGTATGCGTTTCTTTTTGATGGCTTGCTTGCTACTCTACAAGCTTTTGCTAACGAGTTCCAATCTTTTCTAAGTTTGTTTCATCAAGTTAGCAATCAAGACGTTTTCGATTTCCTTAATCAGCCGAACAATAAGCTACTTACTTTTCTATCTGAGCTTATGGATGTTTTTATGATGGCTGGCAGTATCCAGCAAGCCGATGAGCCTAACGATCTGGCTCAAGGTCAAACCCCATTGTAACATTGTTACATTTGTTTTTAAACTATCAAATGCATTTGAAAATGGTACACTACACCTTTCACGACATCACGTAGGTGGTCTGAAACAGATGTTCTGATTTACCTTGTGCAAAAGTTTGAGGATTAGAAAGAAAATGTATAGTGCATCGATGGAAACACTTTCCTATAATTATCATTAATAATGAAAAGACAAATAAGCCTCATCCCAGTGGGCATAAACCACATATCAAATCCATCCCCATGTCACCATCACATGAATTAGACCAGTCCCCATTCATATATCTATCCCGTTTGATATGGAAACTACTTAAAGTTAAATTATACTTTGCGACATCAATGTTGATGTCTTCCTTTAGTTGTTGTTTTCATCAAATGTAAGATAATCATACACTTTTTATCTCATGGGACCCAGGCCAAATGTTTGGGTTTTTTCCCTTAGTTTTTATCATATAATTCATTATGTTGCATGTATTAGTGTGCAATCTTTCCTTTCTTCCTTTGTTTGTTATCTTAGCATACACTTGACAGTTATCCATTATTTTATCTAAACCATACAACACTATACTGTGGCACATAGGCCTGCTCCTAGATATAAAGGGCCCCTGATAAGCAATTGTATCATTTTGTTTTTTCGAATGTGTATATCAAATGCTTTTAGTATAAAAGGTGTCAAAACATCCATTGTTTGTTTGTACATGTCACCTTTCACAAAACACCATACAATGGACCTGTCACAAAATTGGGTATGTGAACTTGCATCGCAGGTGGACACAATAAACAGTCACCCACCAAAAGTGGGCATGAACACTTGCAAAAAGAAAGAAGAAGAGAAGAATAAGCAGGAAAAAAGAAATGTATGTTTGTAACCATTGCCTTATTAAAATTTACAAACATTTGCAGCCGACGTGATTTGAAAACGTGAACAGGACCTATGTTCCGCAAGCACCTTTGGTGCAAACACAATGTGCATCATACTAGCAATGTGGCCCCTTAAAACACTCGGGACGTCTGCACTTTAATGGAATAATTTTACACTAGTTGTTTTTGACTATTATGCTTTATATACCTTTTTTGTATTATTTACACGTTTGGTACATCAAATCTTTGCATATGCGTTTTAACATTTACAATGTTCAAAGTATGCTCATGAAAATGGATGCCGATGGAATGAAGAACCATGTGAATATTTTGCAGCAAATGGTCAACTCGAATGAAGTTTCTGCATGTATGATCATTACCTAGTTGTATGCTTTGTAATGTGTATGCTACTGACACTGCAGATGCACCACGTGGTGATGTATCTAACACACAATCAAAAGTGTGGTTTAAAGTGAATAAGTAATTTGTTAACTTGACATCTGATGCTCCGTGGTGTTAAAACTTCACGACTTTCCCTTTGTTAGTAGCACATGCGTCAGCCAAAATCGTTCTTCCTCCTTCTTTTTCTGGCATTTTCTTGCTTTCACCAGAAGTAGGGGGCGTTTGAATTGAAGGATAACGGATTACAGGCTTCTTTCCAGTGATGTAAGACAGCATCCCAAAGAATCTCACATGTCAATTTTTAGTTTTCGGGATTGTACATGACAAGGTGTCACCATAAACATGAAACCACTCAAGGTGAAAAACATTATCCTGAAGCTGAGAACCGGGTAAAATATGGTATATGCCGACTCTTATACATGTATTGCCAGGCCTGTTTTCACGTGCTGTTCCTTTCCGTATGCTCGATCACAGTATCCTTTGAACCTTTTCCACAGCCCCTTATCAAGGAAAGCAATGATGACCTGAGGAAAGCACATTGCGCAACAAGTTATTATTGTGACATCCAAAGCAATGACGCAGACATATGAGTGGCTTACACTCACATTGTCGAATCTTCTATACCACGCAGCCTCTCCAACAGTAACGGAGAAGTGCTCACGATTGATTAAATTTTGATTAAATTTTTGAAAGGACTGCAAAAGGCAGACAAGTAAGTGCTACTTACCAGCATTAGTACTAATGTAGCCAGCGTTTTGCAGTTCCTCATCACATCAGCATGACATAATTTGCTTACAGGGAAGATGGAAAAAGAGCGCGAAAAGTACACCTTACATATGGAGGAAATCAATATCTGGCTGCAAAACGCATTGTGGGAGCTAGAAGACCTTCCCGGAGGAGAAATAAAGGAACGGATGCAGAAACAGGTAGCATTTGTGTAGCGTGTTATAGATCCATTGGAAGTTGAAGCAGTAGCCGTTTACCAATTGTAGCAAGCCATTTAGCTAATCCAACTTTGACATGGGAAGAGGTGCCAATACGAGCTTTAACGCATAAGTGTGATTGACATGTCGTTCAAGATGAAGAGCATGTAATGTGTGACTGTGAAAGCGAGGACTTGGTCCAAGTGCGTAGTAACCACCAGCACCTTTTTGCTTGTGTGCACGACATTGCTCCTTCCAGGCTTAGAGATTTCATGAACCAAGCTCACACGTTTGGTGTGGCTGCGTACACTTTTGAGTGCCTTGCTTGCTTCTCTTGAGCAGCTACGTCTAGGTACAAACTCGCCTGCCTTCTTTGCGGGCCTGTTTCTTCAGCTATGCTGCCCTTGTAGGCAGGTACAGCTATGTAACCTTTTCCTTATCCAACTTTTGGGCGATTATAAAGGAAATTGATAGCAGAAAATGTTTGGAAGAAGTTTGGGTCCAGAGAAGCAAGAACAACATCAGGGATAAAAAACACCAAGCACAGGTCATAGTGGTCTTGTTAAATGTATGTACAAAGGGGGCGTGCATGAACAACAGAGGACAACCCTAAAGCGGACACTGCGTGCTCTAGTTCTTGTCGTTGGTGCTTTTTGGTTGCTTCACAAATGCCAGCAAGAAAGACAAAGACCCTAATATCACGCTGGTAATGCCGGCTGCCAAGGTGACCCCACCTGGCTTACTTGACAAAGACAAAGAACCTGGGACAACCCCAACAGCAGCGACAATGAATTGTAAAAGCATAAGGCGCTTTTCCCCAATACGAGGGCTGGTAATAAGTTCAATAACATCCAACAAGTCAGCTTGCCTCTCTAAACGGCAAATTTTCCTCTTTAAGCGGCAACCACCTCTTTCAGATAATGGGAGGTCATCCAAATCGGCCTTCTCTTTGTTTACAGCATCTCTTTTACGATATAGCCAAGGACGGAACTTTTGTGTGCAGAGGAGCGCATGCAATACGCAAATGAGCCATTCTACAAGCCCTTTCAAACAGCCATAAAACAAGCGTAAGCAGTAAAGCACGAAGTACAGCAAGTGCACGTGCAGATGTGCAACAACACCTTCTGTCTCCTCTCCTTTGTGCTGCTGCTGCCGTTGTGCCACTTGCTCCTCCACAGCTTGAGTGGGGCCAGTGTTGTTGGAGGTGGGATGCTGGGGCTGGTGGTGCTGTTGGTGCTGGTGCTGGTGCTGGTGCTGCGGCGGCAGTTGTTGCTGCTCTAACTGCTGGTGCTGGTGCTGCTGATGCTTTTGATACTGCTGGGGTAAATGGGTGGGCTGTGGGGCCTGTAGGGGAGCTTGCTGCTGCAAGGGTGGGGTGGACAGCGAGATGCTGTCTGCTGATGGTTGAAGGCCTGCCTTCGGGGGAGCAGCCATTGCAGCACTGTCAGAGGCGTCAAGTGAGGGGCTGCTGCTGTCCAGGCTCGCAGGAATGCGAGGGCTGTGGCTTGGGTTTACAACATGCGTGCTGGCCGACTGGGTACCTGTGTGATATCAGACACACACGGCAAAGAACATAGTGCGGGAACAATATTAAAATGTCCAGGTAAACATTGGGATTGGAATCCCATGGCAACATGAATGACCAGACAAGCCAAAGATGCGAAGAGAAGATCAGTGAGCAAATATGTGGCAAAAGACTAAGGAACAAGAGGAGAACAGCTCATCTACAACTCCACCAAAATGCCCCAAACGCAGCCCTGTTTACGTGCATCTTGAACCTGTCCCCTAAAGCCCAACGTTGGTATCATAAAGTGATGACCACACACACACACACACACACACACACACACACACACACACACACACACACACACACACACACACACACAAACACACACGCACGCACACACGCACACAAACACACACATATACACGCACGCACGACAAGCAATGAGGAAAACAAGATGTGTAGACACATCAAAATTTGTTTCTTGCCTCAGAGAGCCTCACAACCCATGCTCATAGACAGCACTTTAAAGCTTACCATTCTGCACACAAGAGGGGCCTGCACCTGAGCTGCCATGCGCCCTTGCAATGCCACTTGTGCTCGCGCCTTGCTCTTGCTGCTGCTGCTGAGCCAACCACTGTTGAATCTCAGGCGTTGGAGTCTTATGGTTACGTTGCGCATCCATGCGGTCCTGCCCATTCTCTTGGCTGTTTCGATTCAAGGGCCTGCTGCATTTCACTGAGCCTGAAAAGAAAAGAGAGCATGCGTGAAGACAGAGCGATTTATGATAGAATCATGGAGGCTACTATTCACTCGAAGTGTGTGTGTGTGTGTGTGTGTGTGTGTGTGTGTGTGTGTGTGTGTGTGTGTGTGTGTGTGTGTGTGTGTGTGTGTGTGTGTGTGTGCGCGCGCGCGCGCCCGTGCGTGCGTGTTACCTCTTACCTCTTACGGTCTCTAGGTGTTCAGCACTTGTAAACCCTGCACTAAAGAACTTTGCGTTATTGCAGCCCAAAATGCTGCATGGCTGTTGGTTGGACATTGAGGTAACAGGATCAGTCTTTTAGCTATTAATATTATTATGTTAATTGTTAACTTCCCTTGAGCCATGCAGTTTCGCAGTTGAGAATTTTTCAATGGCGTTTGTGTGTTCAATTTCCTTGAATATTAAATAAGGTAACATTGCCCATTTCATGCATCTGCGAATATGAGCATGCGTGCACATGCATGTTCACGACACCCCCCCCCTCCACACATTTACACACCCACCCACCCACACCCATACCTACACCCACACGCACAAACTTGCATGCATACACTAATGCCTAATGTGTAGACTGGTGCAATCACGCACACGTGCACACATGCGCGCATACACTGATGCCCTGTGTGTAGACTGATGCAATCGCACACGCGCACACACACGCACACACACACACACACACATGCACACACACACACACACACACACACGCACACACACACACACCACAGGAGGTACGGCACACACAGTGTTGATGCATTTGATTAGTACAGTTAGCATGTAATTAAATTTATGCAAAGGAACAGTTTGCGCCTTCCACCCACTGCTGGGATTTCAACCTTCACCGTTCATCGTAAATGTTGGCTTTCTGCAACTGCAAACTAGTTTGTTTATTTGTTTGTTGTGTGTATATACAGATTTCATGGGAAAATGTAATCTGTCAAAGCAGTTATGGCACCTGCTCTGCCAAATTTGCACACATGTGCAATTGCTTTGCTCATGAGCACGCACAACAAATGAGCCCGCTCATGGTGTTCATGATTGCCATAGCGCCAACGCTGACAATGGCTCTGGCTTGCAGGGCCATGTCGCGCCCGCTCCAACTGCTGGTGAGTTTGTTACTTTTAAACTGTCAACCATCCTGTGCACGCTACCTTTATGACCTCTCAGTTCCAAGCCAAGACTATTGGCGCACACTCTACACACGGCATGCTGTGTGCATCCATTTGCATGTTCCTGCACCGCCATCGACACATGCCCAACATGTTTGCATGTGGGTGAAAGCCAAAACAGTTTTGTAGGCCACAACAAGTTTACATGTAGCCTGCTTGCCACAATTCACAATATTCTGGCTGTTCCCATGTGCATGGTACTGCGTCCATCACACAAGCATGATGTAGTCCCCCTCTTTACTTGTAATGTTTCAAATAGAACTAGTATGAGCAAGATGTGCTTGCCTGTTGTTATGTTTCCTGGCTCCTATTGCACCTTATCTTTTAATGTGAGCCCTAAATGCTCTGTGGCTGCTTCAGCATCCCCTAACTTTGTGCATGCTCCATGGTCACATCCCGGCATTCAACCGTGGCCCACGCATTTGCACCAAAGGATACAAATGAGTTCCATTCAATATGCCTCTTATACTCACCACGCCTTTTGGACCTTCTTAGTGTGTGTTCAGACATGCTTTGTGGCATGTATGCGCTAATCCCCGTGCTTGTTTGAAAGACTCATAAAATATCACATTGGATTAGCTCTAACCTAAAAGTTGATAGGGATTTCTTGGAACTTTGGTTTAAGTCTAGGTTTGATGCCGCAAGGAGAAAGGGTGCATATCCATTACATGCACTGCCATGTCTTGACTAACAGATTTATCTATCAATGTCTCGCATTATATCACAGATAGATGCAACTTATTCCTAGTGTGCTTGCATCATTACACAGAATCCAACGAGCAGGAAGAGATAGTGGAAGAAACAAGGAGGAGAGAAACCCTTGAAAACGAGCAGCCCCAAAAGGAGCTGCCCGAAAAAAAGAGAGAAGAAGTAATTAATCTTCATAGACGTCAGGCGTTGTAAGTGAACTTACTTTTATGCACATTCAAAATTTGGGGGACTTGTTTTCAGCGCCTTTATGTATTGTCCTTGTTATGTGCAACAAGGTGTAGTAACCTGCTCTACAGGCTTCTTGGAAGCCTTTGCATCATCTCTCAAAAATAGGTGTTTGTTCTAGGGGTGCTGGTGTAAGTAAGTTGTGGGCCCATGCAGTGCTGAAAGGGGATAGCCAATTCGCAGATTTTACTGCCTTGAATACCCGACATGCGTACACGCCAAATAATTTATTCGGCTGAAATGCTACACATAAAGTAGCACACTGTTGAGCATCTTGATGTAATAACCCCCCTCATACATACGCATTGCACAATTCAATGAAATTAGTTTGTTGTGGCTCCCCTATTTGGTAGGAATTGGGTCTGAATAGCAGTATACCCCTTGGTCAGTGACATTGAATGTTACAACCTGCACTGATTTTGTGTACAAACTGACATTTGTCGGCTTCCACAATTAGCCCTTATTTTATTTTTGGTCGACATGAACCACAAATGCTTGCAGGCATAACTTTGAGAATGAGTCAAAGACAACACAACAACAGGTGCGAAATAAATTGATTATTGTGGCAGCAGGCTTTTTGATTGGGCATATTATGGCCCTCGTCATAGAGGACCAAGGATGTTATTATGCCGGTATGTACAATTATTGCACCGATGTTGCCACCGTTGCCATGAGTTTGTTTAAACTTATTGACCAAAAATATGTGAATCAGCATGCCTACAAATTCTGGCCTAAAACAGAAAGTTTGAAAGACCCGACATCCTACATAGCTTACCTTTCCAACGATAAAGCCCAATTTCACAATGGAGATTCCCTAGCTGAGAAGATGAAGCACTTGGAGGATGTGGTTCCAGAATCAGATGATGATAAAAACAATTATGTGCAAAAGTATTTGATACCTGTGGGTAAGAGAGTTACTGAGGCCCTCTCTGGGTTGTTTGCGCTGTCGTATAGATACATCAAGGGACCCTTGCTTCGCTACCGTCAGGACGCTTGTTCAGACTTTGTATGCTTCCAAAATTTACATGACCAGCCATTGTCTAATTAAAACGGGCTAAAAAAACAATCAGATGCTGCAAGATTTGTGCTTTCTAAGAAGCTTGGATCAATCAGTCCCTCTCAGCATATTGTTGTAAGCCACTATGGCATACCTATGGTCTCTAATCAGGAGCTCGTCCTTAACAAGTTAATTGGAGAATTAAAAGATCCTGAAAATATTGATGTAAAGATGCCCCTCAAAGACGCTAACACCAGTGATATTACCCGTATGTTGAAAAAGCACTTCAAAGAAAGTGAGGCAACTCCAAATGTTGCTCTAGTCTGCTTTAGAGATGAAATTGGCACGCTGAATATCTCGGCCGAATAACTGGAGAGTTGCCCATTCATGAAGTATTTTTTTCCAATTGATTTTAGTGATAATGCGGAATATTTTTAGTTTGTCATGAATGCGGCAAAGAACTCGTAATTATTTTTGGCAGTTGTAAAACCAAGCGTCCAGTTAGTACTAAGGTGCTAAGCAAATATCACTTCTTAATGCTTGGCAACTGCATGTAAGAGGGTCAATGCCCCAAAACCGGTGTAGGCTAGCTATTGAGTTTGCAGTGTATAGGTTGTTTTGCACATGCATGTAGCCATACATTGTGCTAGTTGGCAGTTACTTCTTTGAGCACCCCTAGAAACATGTGCTAAGTAAAGTGTTTCAGTAATTCCTTGATTTGTAATTATGTGGTCATACGTTTTGCTAGTTGGCAGTTAAAAAATTTGTCTATCATTTTGATACTGTTATGTATATGGTTAACATAGGGAATGGCCTTCAGCCCGGCAATTAATAATAAAAATGATTAAAAGAATTTCCCGTTAGCCACAAGTTATGTTGTTTGGGGTTTGCCGGGCACTGTCAACCAACAATAAGGTCAAGGTCACATAGCTGTATCTGCCTATACAAGGGCATCTTAGCTGAAACAAAAAGTCTGTAACCAGACCAAACAAAAATAAAGAGGTCTCCAAATTCTAAACTAATGCTCAAGCATTTGAGTTTGAATGAGCACGTGGAAGCACAAGCTCAAGAGCAGCAACCAAGGCACTTGAAGATAAAAGCAACCACACCAAAGGCATCATCTTGGTTTACAAGTTTACAAGAGTTTCCCGTCAGCCACTAAGTTGGGCTGTTTGGGTTTTGCTGGGCACTGCCAGCCAACAATAAGCAAAGTGCAAAAAAACAGGGGTCTAAGACCCAGGTAAGTTTGTCTGTACCGTAAACGGCCTGCCAAAAAAAAACAAAGCTGACGCTAAAGCATTGAAAAGCAAGACAGGCACAGCTATTGCACATAGGAAAAAGTAATACGAGGTTCTTTCAGAAAATTAACAAAGCCTCTGAACAATTAAATAAGAAGAGTCAAGCTAAAGCAAGTGTACGTTCATGTTATATGATGTGCTGTGGGCCAGGCCCTGGTGCTGCTAAAGTCTAGCAGGAGCTGTAACATAAAACGTGCAATGGCAAGTGCAAGTAGGAGTTGCAGAGTATAAAAGCTAGAGAGGCTTAAAAACATATGTCTATTTATGCAGGTGGGCTGAAATGCATGTAAATAGAGGCAAACTTAAGATACCTGCACCACCTTCTGAAACTTTAATACATTCATGTTTGCACATAAGATATCAGTTTTAACATGTAACGATAGTTTATGAGAAGAAAGAGAGCATGGTGTAATTTGTACTGTGTTACCTACGATGGTGTCAAAATCAATTGAATACACAACTTTCAAGAATCGTTTTAAAACATCTAAAAATGTGTGTACAACATCTTCAATATCGCTCTGCTGTGGAATGATGGTTTCTGTCAAATACTGTGATTGTAAATGTTATTATTGATGTGATTGCCTAGGCGATTTAATAACATTTCTTTCTAAGAAGTCTACTGTTTGATGTGGTTGAGGGAAATACGCAAAGTTTTTCTTACCGCTATTGCATTCGGCACCTCTTGACAATACAATGATTGGTAATCCTGCTGGAATGTTATGCATTAATTGCTCTTTTGTTGTGTACCATGATGATGGTTCATAACTTGTGCTTATGTATACTTGTGTTTCATAAGTAATATCATGATGTACCATTGTTTTCATTGTATACTAACCATACACGGTTGTCATATATTCTTTTTGTATTTTTATTCTTTTATTTTTTCATGATACTTCCTTGCATTTGTGAGTTCATATATGGGGATCCCTTGTTCTTTTGCTCTTCTTGTTCTACTTTCCATTATTTTTTACCTTTGACAGTATACTTTTTGAGCTCAGGATCAAACTTGGTTTCTTCACATAAAGCTTTTAGAACTAAAGCAGTTTCTTCAATACCTCCTTCCAAAATGGCACTAACTTTTTCAGAAATATTAGCATACCTTTTTTTGGTTAGGATCGGAGTTACAAACTTCTTTTGTTCTTCCTTTTCCGTGTTTTGTTTCTTCTTTATAAATATGATGTACTCTAACCTTATATCCATTTTTGTAGCCCTATGAACAACAGTAGAACAGACAGTTTTAAAAGTGTTTTTTTTTAACCCTTGAACCAGTCATGTTACTTTTAAAAGCTTGCAATTTTTTCATGTAGAAAGTCATATCTTGCTCTTGGTAATGTTAGAATAGCATGTTTTCTGGCATCATCATCTCCAACGATGTACACCTTTTTATTACCACGAGTGAAACAACTGCTGGTTTAACATGTATGAATGAGCACTGCTAATGATTATTATGACTACAGGTTGCTCCTTGCATTTTATGCACAGTACAAGCATGTCCTAACTCAAAGCTGTCATAGTCTATGATGACCCGCTTCTTATCCTTTTCAACAACCAGTTCGCCGTACTTTAAACCTAATTCATCTTGATTGCCTTAATTTGTTTGTTGCAGAAAGCTTCCCATTTCTCCGTTATATACTGTTTTACTTTCATTTATAGTTCCGTCTTCATTTTGAACATACATGTTTAATGTAATCATGATCCGCTCATTTGCCAAATATGGTTTATCCTTGTCATTCAATTCATAATGCCATCCTTTATCCATACACATTTTATTATAATTTCAACAGCCCTTGCATGAATATAGTCATTATAGCAATTGTTCCTAGTGGTCCTTTGCGCATAGGTGACATAATGATGCAATCATTTCCATATTTCTCGTATAATTGACCTACTTTTGTTGTAATCTCTTTATTTGTGTTTGCCCTTGAATATGATGTTTCGCTTCTTATTCTTATACTATCATCAAGTACATGTAGGGGTGGCATTGTAGCACTCACGATATACTTAGACAACAAACTTATGTTACTCGTAGCTCCTCTCCCTTGCCAATAAATGTTTTTTAATTTTGTGTATGAAAGTTGTTTTGATTGTACACAAGCACTAAGGACATTTCCGCATCCTATAGACGGGAGTTGATGTGGATCTCCTACAAGTAAGATAGACATTTTACTGTGACATGCATTTAAAAGGTGGTACATTAGACTGAGATCCACCATAGGAGTTTCATCGACAATGAGTATGTCTTCTTGAAACAGATTTGCATCGTACTTAGTTTTTAGTTTTTAGTTTTTACATTAGGAAACCAGCCTGGTTTAGCTGTGCATCCAACAATTGAGTGTAAAATAGAAATTGAAAGAAGTTTGACAAAATATAAAGAGAACAAGTTTCTAAGTGTAAGATTGGGAGAAACAGAAAAAGGTTTCAGGAGTCATAGAAATCAACGAGTTTGGAAACGAACTTGTATGTATTAACATGGTGTTGATGAATAAAGGACCTCAGATCACCATCATGGATGTTGGCAAAAATATGGTTGTATTCCTGCCTCAGTTGAACAATAGCGTCCCACGTACAAATAAACATGACATATTTCTCATTCTGGTTTTCACCACATGCACAACGATTGCAAATGTGCATGCTCCTATCAGAATCCTTATATGAAGCAGTCTCGCAGCGTAAGTTATGTCCTCTCAGCCTAAACCTGCACACATTCCTCATAACTATGCTACTTAAAGCCATTTTAAGATAGTGAGGCATGCTGTACGGTACCCGCGGATCAGTATCTGGTCTCATAGGTAGTGCAAACCAGTTGTGATAGGATACTGCTTTCTTAGAAGAGACAGAAGGGTCCTGACCTATAACTTCTCTCCAAACTACTTGTTGCCTACGTCTGACGTCCACACGCAACATTGGTATGTCAATCCTTTGATAAGAACTCAGCTTTTGTTTATAATAAGCTTTGTTATCAAGACCAATCATAGCATCTTTAAATTGTCTGGTCCAGCACTTATCACTCCCTTGGTTCCCTAGTGCAACGTCTGCCTTCATGATAGCTCGTAAAGTAATGCTGTTTGCGTCAATCATGCTGTTCCAGAAATTGGCTGTTGCTCTAAACCAGTAAAATTGCAGCGGTTCTTGAGCACATTCCCTCAAAATGGCCCAATTACTAGTTCCATCTTTCAGCCGTAGAAGTCTTTTAAGAAAATTCATATGCTTCACCTGTGAAATGTTCTGGAAGGTTTTGTTAGGGTGCAGATAGTGAGTTGACCATACCTGACTGCCGTACATGCCAGCTGATATGGCGTAAGTTTGGAAAAGCCATAACATGATGTGGGGTCTGCTTAACACCTTGTTTTCTGAACCAAGTTCCTTGACTCTACGTATGGCCGCCCTGAAAGATTTGGCTGCTTAACCAGCTGCATTGTCTAGGTTCATATGTTTGTCAAAGATAACACCCAAATATTTGAAGCTGTCTTTGTTGTCTAGCTTCTTGCCATCATAGTAGAAATCAGGGACCTTGGAGTTAAAATATGTGTTAAAATTGACAACTTGTGATTTCTCAGCATTGACAACAAGTCCTTTCCTATCTGCGTATCTTTGAAGATTAACCAGCATTTTCTGGAGCTGTTTTGGGTCATTCGAGGTTAGTAGCAAATCGTCGGCGTAAAGCATGTGAGTTACCTTGAACCCCTCTGTACCAGTTACTGCCCCCTCACAATTGTTGGCTACAGCATCTACGTCATTAATGAAAAGAGAGAAAAGGAGGGGGGACAGAGGGCAGCCTTGTTTAACTCCGCGCAGATCTTTTGTGGTAGACATAGTGCTGGCTTTCTTGTCGCCATCAATTAAGACATATTCATCTTTGTCATATATTTGTTTTAGGACATCAAGCAAGTGGGTAGGTATGTTGTTTTTTTCCAGGTGTTCCCATAAAAGGGTCTGTGCACGGTATCGTAGGCTTGCGAGAAATCGATAAAAGCAGTATGTAGGTATGGGTGTTTGTTAGGCTTTTTGTTTTTGGCTGCATGTATGAGGTGTCTCAGTATGAACATGGGTTGAAGAGTATTCCTGTTTGGATAAAAGCCATATTGTGTACCAGGAATTTTCTTCTTCTCGTCACACCAAGTTGTCATGAAATACCGCAAAACATTTGCATACAGCCTGTAAAGAGTTCTACTGACAGCTATTATGCGGTAGTTGTTGGGGTCAAGTTTCACGCCTTTTTTGTGATTAGGGGTAATTTTGGCCTTTTTCCATTCAGCAGGCACACATTTCTTGTTCAAAGCTAGGTGAAAGAGCTGTGTGACAAGAGGAGTAACAACATTCACAGATTCCTTTCCCTCCTTTATAGTGGCATGTTTGATGAAAGGCATCGTAAAAGATTCAAAACCAGGGGACGAGGAGGTGTTCATCTTGCTTAAATATTTTGTAAGGATGTAATGAATGTTTGAGCAGCTTGGTACAGAGAAAGCATCAGGTGTCTTGTTTCCTTCAGTCACACCTTTTTGAGGTAATCTACCACGTCCCAAGGGTACAGCTAAAGCTCTTCCGTCTAGACAACGCTTGTTGCTCCTGTTAGTAACGTCAGTAGGGGTGGTAAGGTTTGTGGTTGAGAAATGTTTATGTAAATAATCATTCCAGACATCAGCGTGTATTGGGGAGGGTACAGAGGTCTTCCTCTTCTTTAAGTGGTCGTATAAGGCCGGGTCTTTGTTCTGTAGCCTGTCAACAAAAAGTGCAGTCTGTTTTTTTATAGTGAGCACGCTCTGTTTTTCTGCGGTGCCTGTTAAGATCTTTTTTTAAACTAACATAGTTTCTGCCTTGTCTAAAAGCTGTAAGGAAAGCAGCTTTCTTAGCCTTGCAGGCGTCATCAAACCAAGGGGCTTTCCTCATTCCTGCTCGAACACGTTTACCATGATTATAAAACAAACAAGATGATTTCTTCCCCATGCCTACTTCTCGTGCAGCAGTATGTATCAGTTGACGCAACACATTGTTAGCTCCCTCAACATCATTGTCAGCAATAGCCTCTTGGTAGGCAGATTTAAGGTCTATGTTAGCAAGTATTTGTGTAGCATAAGCCTCAGCCTTTTCTGGGTTCCACTTGATTGAGCTGCGGAAACAGTCAGTGTCGCAGACGTGTGTTCCATCCCCAAGATCTGCATTTATCAGTAAGCCTTGTCTGTTTGCAGAAAAATGTATGTCAACACTGAGATGATCTGAAATGCGTGTCTCCATTGCCTGCACTTTTGTATAAACCACCTTGTTGTAAAGATTTGGAGTCATTAGGATGTGATCAGGTCTGGAGCTACATTTGCCATTGTATCCCACATAGGAAGCTTGGCCTATGTCTCCTTTTCCTCTGCCTGTGGTAACCATGAAAGGCACGGCTGCAGCCATATCTAACAGTAGATGTCCAGCGGTATTAGTGTTGCTACTTTTGCACATACACAAGCGAGAAGTTTGTAGACATTCAAAGTCAGCTTGTAAGTCATAATGTTCATCTGTAAATTCTGATTGTGTACCGATGTGGGCATTAAAGTCACCCATAATGATAACGTTTTTGTAGAATAGGGAAGCTCTGGTAGCCTCGTCAAAAAGGCAATCATAGTTCTGTAATAAGCTTTTGTGCTTTTTCCTTTGGGAGGTTTCAGGGTTTATGTAAACAGCTCCCAGTATAACATGTCCGTTAGTGCCAAAAATGCTACCGTCACATTTCAACCATAGAGCTTGAAGGTTTTCAGAGGTGTGCCACACAGAAGCTAAATCTTGGATGCTATGATGAAACAGAACAGCTACGCCATAACCTTTTAAACCTTCAACGTTTGATGGAATAATGCGCTGGTGGATAGTATAATTGGGCAGCAATTTGTTTAAGATGGTATCGGCATGGTTTGTACGAGTTTCTGTTAAGATGATAATGTGGTGTTTGAGAATGTGGGTGCACAGGTCATCAAGTTTGTGTTCTCCAAGTCCATCACAGTTCAGTAGGGTAGTTTTAATGTGATAGCCAGGCTGGTAGAGTTCCTATTCGCGGTTAACAGAACCAGTACTCATCTTGTTTGGGCGTTGCACACTGGGTGGTGTGTGTCCGTCCCGCTTGTTGTGTGCTGCTGGCATGTCATGGTCGTTGAGGCTGGCTGCCAGGTTTAGTGGCTGTGCTGGGCTGCGTGGTGGGCTGCGGGCGTGTGTGTGTTGCACGTTTCTGGCGTGGTGCTGCTGCATGGCCAGGACTTGCTGGGCTGTTTCTGGCACCTCTACCAAATTGACGTAATTCATCATGTCCAAGCCACTGGGCCCCGAGGTGACATGGAGCCAGGAGGGGTAGGGTGCTGCGTCTGGACTCGTGCGTGCTTCTGCTGGTGGTGCTTTGCTGATGTGCAGCTGGCCTCCTTTGTAGAAACCAGTGACTCCGAAGGGGAGCCTCTGTTTGATGGTGCTGTTCAATCTGTCAAGCTGTTGTTGCACCCTTGTCTTTGCATAGATGGCCTTGAAAGGGGCTGTGGTGGGAGTGGCTTTTTTGGGGAAAGCGAAACGCTGCTGCACTGCATTTGCTGCTTCCTTACTCTTGAACTTAACCTCCACACCTTTGGCTATGTTGGTAGGGTTGCTGATGCTGATAATGCTGCCTGCTTGTTCCCCTGCTGCTGCTGCTGTGAAAGGGCTGCTGCTGCTATTGCTGGGGGTGATGAATAGGGAGTTCATTTTCTCCTGTCGCTGGATCCGATCCTGCTCTGTCTGCATCTGCCAGAGCACGCGCTCAATCTCAAGACTCGCTATTTTTGCTGCTTGCTGCTGAACTACCTCGCCAAGCTGCTTGACTTCTGCTGCTGCTTGCGCGCTGTACGCTGTTGCTTTTGCACTTTCTGCTGATGATGCCTCTACGGTTTGTCTCAGTGCTGCGAAGTTGTTGCTGAGGGAGTTGGATGTCAAAGTGAAGTGCTGGAGGGCAGGCTGGAGCTGGCTGTGCAAGAGCTGTTGTATGTCGTGCATGGTGACTGGGGCATGGGGAGGGG
>Ga0307968_1001398_pt1 | contig 19585 bp, 24 predicted proteins | sample OrgLakmetagen650_FD_201834 | JGI IMG/M metagenome (GOLD analysis project Ga0307968, IMG submission 201834) | Saline water microbial communities from Organic Lake, Antarctica - #650 | ecosystem: Environmental > Aquatic > Non-marine Saline and Alkaline > Saline | place: Antarctica: Organic Lake...
ACACACACTTGTGCACACACACACACATGTACAGCACACACACACAAGCACAAAGATACACACACACATGTGCCACACACAGGTTCTACTTTGTGTACTGTGAGGCCAGCTTTGACGCGCGCTATATCCACAATTTCCACCTCACGTGGGTTAAAGACGCTGCCCACGTGGACCCCTCAGCCAACCTGGACACAGCCCCCACCCCTTCTGTGACTGCCACTGCGACTGCTGCGCCACACACCAGCGCGAGCAAATCAGGTCGCCAGTCCGCTGTAGACGTGAGTGCTGTTAAGATGCCTACTAGCGTGTGTGTTCTAGTCTAGGTAGGCAGGAGGGAGGGTTGGTTTGTGCAGCTGGCAGAGGCGAGCGTGGGAGCTCAGTGCACAGAATGTTGTGCATGGCATGTGAAGCTGGGTTGGTTGATAACTCCTGTGACCCTGTGTGACACTTTGTGACACTGTGTGACACTATGTGTGACTCTGTGTGTGAAGCTGTGTGACACTGTGTGTGACTCTGTGTGACACTGTGTGACACTGTGTGTGACTCTGTGTGACAATGTATGACACTGTGTGACACTGTGTGACACTGTGTGACACTGTGTGTGAAGCTGTGTGACATCATGTGACACTGTGTGTGACACTGTGTGTGAAGCTGTGTGACACTGTGTGACACTGTGTGACTCTGTGTGACACTGTGTGTGACACTGTGTGACTCTGTGTGACACTGTGTGTGAAGCTGTGTGACACTGTGTGATAATGTGTGACACTGTGTGACACTGTGTGTGAAGTTGTGTGACACTGTGTGACACTGTGTGACACTGTGTGTGAAGTTGTGTGACACTGTGTGACTCTGTGTGATTCTGTGTACTTGATCGATAACTCCTGTGACCCTGAGTCTAAGTACTAGACTGAAGGGACAATCGGCTGGACAGAAGCAGCAGTCAGCTGGGTTGGTCTAAGTACTTAGACAGAAGGGACTGGACAGAAAGAGCAGTCAGCTGGGTGAGCTAGTGACCTCTCCAGGTGGCAGGACAATCATTTTGCGGCGTCAAGTGTGCCAGGGATGCATGCAAGCAAGCTTGTGTAAACACACGTCATACACGCACTTAACACACATGTACACACACGCATGCCCATACACAAATGTATGCGTACACCTACACACACACAAGAGCATGCCCATACACAAATATACGCGTACACACACATTCAAACACACACGCACACAAGCATGCCCATACACAAACGCACGCATACACACACACACATATGCACACAACACACACACACACGCACACACACGCACATACACACACGCGCACACACGCAACACACACACAGATTCACCAGGTTTCTGCTTCCTCGGGTGCCGCGGAGGCCACTGTGCAGGACCTACTGTCCAAAGAGATCTCCCCAGACCCCATCACACAGGTGTGCACTTTTGTGGAAGGGCCTGCGACTCCGAGTTTTGAGGGTAGCCCACACAAATACCGGCACCAGAACTGTTTGCTTCCATGCCTTACTGTTCGTCCAGTTGCTGTTTGTCCAGATCTCGATCCTGATGTGACCGCCCACAAGACAATTTGTTCACATAGGCACACAACTCATCAAGGGTCTGCACATACGCACATACACATACACCTGCACGTACACGTACACACACATACATATACACCCACACCCACACGCATGCAGGCACTCCTAGCGCTCTACTTCTTCCTCGCAGGCATGCTTGTCAAGGGCCACGCGTATATGTGGCTCCTCCCGTGTGTGTCCTGCGTCTGTGCTGTGGCCATCCACGCCGTCCACACGGTGTCGCAAACGACACTTGCATCTTACAGGTGTGTGTGTGTGTATGTGTGTGTGTGTGTTGGACAGGTGTGTGTGTATGTGTGTGTGTTGGATTACAACCGCCTTAAATACGCTCTTGCTTCTTTGACTGTGTGTATGCCCGTGTGTGTGCGTGTTTGTGTTCTTAGGTGTGTAGGTGAATGTGTGCGTGTATGAATGTGTGTGTGAGTGCATGTGCGTGTGCCTCAGGAGGTTGCCTCCGTATATATGTGCGCAGACCATCTGTCTCTGTGCGTATGTACGCAGACCATCTGTCTCTGTGCATATGTGCGCAGACCATCTGTCTCTGTGCATATGTACGCAGACCATCTGTCTCTGTGCATATGTACACAATCCATCTGCCTCCGTATAAATGTGCGCAGACCATCTGTCTATGTGCATATGTACGCAGACCATCTGCATCCATATATATGTGCGCAGACCGCCTGTCTCTGTGCATATGTACGCAGACCATCTGTCTCCATATATATGTGCGCAGACCGCCTGTCTCTGTGCATATGTACGCGGACCATCTGTCTCTGTGCATATGTACGCAGACCATCTGCCTCCGTATATATGTGCGTATCTCCCAGTGCCTTCAGCATTCTGCTTGTCGTGGTAACGTGCACATTTGTGCAATTAGCACCCTTGTCGCAAGCAGCATCTGTCGCACGCACCATCTGTCGCCCGCGGCATGTGTCATGCAAACGAGCATTACGTGAATGTGTGTGTGTGCGTCTGTAAGTGCCTGCAGGTCTGCATGTGCTTGCATGTCGGAAAGTGCCTGCATGTCTGAAATTGCCTGCATGTCTGTAAGTGCCTCATCACTTGGTCGGAAAAAACGGGGCAAGCTGCTGCACCAGCTTGGTCATCGACAGCTCACTGCCATTCCAAATGTGTCTAGCTGTTAAGCTCGCATGAGCACCGTACGTGCCCTGTAACTGGAGCATACCCCTCCTCCAACACCAACGGTGCTGCAACTGAGTGTCACAGCAGGGATTCCTCTATATAGCAATAAGCAACAGGCAAACCTTTTCTTCTCACAACAATCTGTGGGTCGCAACAGCCAAGACTAATCCGAGCCTTGCATGCACAACCAACATCTACACATGTGCACACAAATACGCACACATACACACGACACACACACAAGCACACAAGCACGTGCGCACTTTCACACACACATGCACGCACACACGCACGCACAAACACGCATGTTAACACGCACGTACACATATACACACAATCCACACACATACAATCCACACACATACACACACACACAACAACACACATACACACACAATCCACATACTCACAAAACAACACATACACACAAATGTGTTATATACACACACGCATTATATACTCGCATACACACACACAATCCACACACATACACACAACAACACATACACACAAACACGCACAAACACACACACACACACATCACAGGCGGCTTTCCCCACAGTCCCAGGCCTGGTGGTGTGCTGATGTGGTGCACTTAGTTTTCTCCGCCACCGCTTGCGGCGCTAGCGCTCTGTATTTGCTGCGCACACCCTCTGCACTGTCCCTGCTCGACCAGCCAACAGACGTGCACCACGCATCGTTGATAGTAGCTGCCTCGTCAGGTGTGTTAAAGTGTTTGTATGTATGTGAGTGTGTGTTTGAGTGTGACTGTCTGTGCGTGTGTTTGTGTGTGTGTGTATTTGTCTGTGTGTGTTTGTCTGGCAGCTGCACTTGGAGCTGCTGCGCAGGAGCTGACTTGTGCTGTAACATAGAAGGCCATCGATCGTCAAATTTCAAGTTCAAATGATGTGTTCCAGGCAAACCTGTGCTCTGCTGTGATTGCTTCTGTTTCATACAGCAGAGATTCTTCGCCTCTTTTCTTTCGTCAAAAACATTTGGTTGCCTCGATCCCTGTTACTTCTCCAATCCGCACTGAGGCCTTTCAGGCATTTATCATGCCTCTTTGGTGCGTGGGTGTATGGGTGGGTGGATGGGTGGGTGTGACTGTGGTTAAGTGAGTGGGGGTGGGGGTGGGTAAGTGGATGGCTAGCTGGCTGGCTGACTGGGAGTGTATCTTACCATTTTGTTACGTTTCGTCCAATAGCCTCCGACTCTTCCAATGTCCCTGTGCATAACAATCAGTGTTGTGCTCATACGGCGTCATTCAAAAATGGCACCGTAACTAACGATCATAAAGAACGGCGTTTACCGTCACTAAACTCTGACGATTGACGGCGTAATTTACTAATTTCACCGTCAATTTGACATAAATTACGCCGTCAGCGTCATTTACCATTGACGCCGTCAAGCGTCAGGTGCACAACACTGATAATACCTAAATGGCATCACCACTGTCCACGTGCGGCCTTCTCGTCTCTTTCCACCGGCGGCCCCACCTGTCCTCACTCTGGCCTGTTATTTATGGCTGTGCAAGCCCTCGGCTCTTTGACTTATATTGTTATTTATGGCTGTGCAAGCCCTCAGCTCTTTGACTTATATTGTCCGTACAACGCCCTCAGCTGAACCCTGTGGTGCTCGTTCTGTTCCACAGCATGTCATATCCTTATAGTGTTTGTTCAACGCCTTCAGCTCAACTCTGTGGTGCTCGTTCACCACCGGACGAGGTTGCGTCCAATATGAGCTATGCTGGTTCCGTTCCGCAGCATGTCATGACTTGTATCCTGAATTTGTTTGTCCAACGCCTTCAGCTGAGTTCCGTGATGCTCGTTCTGGTCAGCAGCATGTCATGGAGACTGTGCAGGCCTGTTGGCCTTGCGCCTGTGGCTTCCTCTGTGTTGTGTGTATGTGTGTGTGTGTGCGTTTGTGCGTGCCTGTGTGTGCGTGTATGTGTGTGTGCATGCGTGTGTGTGTGTTCAAATGACCAGCTCATACCCCTCTCTCATACACCGTGACCTGTTGTTGCGACTGTGCAGGCTTTTTCGCCTTCTACCTGTGGCTGTGCATGCGCTATCGGCTGTTCACACAGACGCGTCAGGTGGGTGGGTCGATGTTCACACAGACGCTTCAGGTGGGTGGGTCGATGTTCAATGTTCACACAGACACTTCAGGTGGATGGGTCGGTATTCACACAGAACATCACAGACTGCACAGACACCGTGAATGGGTCTTCACCCATCAAATTACAGATAGGGTTAGGGTTTATAGGAGGCCATTTGTACGGAACATAAGGGTGAATGGTAGGCTATTCACAGGCAACACTTACGGGCGGGTGTTCACTGTTTGGCAGAGGCTGTTTGTACCAAACATGAAGGTAAGTGGTAGGCTGCGCACGGACACCACAGGCGAGCCACTGGCTAGTCGCACATGAATACATTACTTACAAGTGGGAGCATCAATAGCTTCCTGGACGTGCATGGGCAGCACAAAGCACGCCTCTGTTGAACACCATATTTGCATCAATAGCTTCCTGGACGTGCATGAGCAGCACAAAGCACGCCTCTACTGAACACCATTCGCATCCGGTTTCGTTCGTCCAGAGGAGCCATCGCTAAATCCTAACCTAAACTCCTGGATGTGCGTGGGTAGCACAAAGCACGGTAAAATGCGTATGCACACACGTGCACGCATGCACGTAACTCGTACCTATTTGATGACAAAAAGGCACACACAACTTGAACCTGTTTGTGGGCAAGAATCACCTCTGCTTGCCCTAGCACACGTGCACAGGCAGACACTTATTCACACAAATGCACACCCTTTAATCTTGTGGCAAGATGCGGACAGACGCGCATACCCTCATGAATGTGCAAGGGCATGTAGGCAACACACACACACACAAACACGCACACTCACACACATACACAAACACACAAACACACACATATACAGGCACACAGGCACACACATACATGCACACACATACACACGCACACGGGCACTCACATATTTGCACACACACACACACACACTTTCGACCTGCAGGCTGTCCTGCAGTACGCTGTGCTGCTATTGCTGTTTGGGGTTGCTGTGTACGAGGGCCTCTCCGTCGTTCCTTTCCTGTCCGTCATGCTGTGCTCAGAAGTGTACTCCGTTTTCTTTTTGGCAAGTAAACTCCAAAACCTGTCAGGTGGGTATCCTGTAAGTGGGTTTTTTGCTCCCTAGTTGAAGGCAGTCCGCGCTTGCGCTTCAACATAGCCACTGGACACCTGATGTTGGTTTCTAGCCAGCAAGTTTCAGGACCTGCAAGTGCAAAGCTGTGGATTGACCGCCTTATTACTTATTACTTATTATAAGAGGCAACCACAACGCCTGCGCCAACAAGTTGCCCTGGGCCTAGCTTTTGGTGTGCTGTGTGGCACGCACACACACACACGCACACACACATACACACACACACACGCACACACACACACACACACGCACACACACATGCCCACTTTTTGATTGAAGTGGATGGTGTGTGTGACACATATGCACACACACAAGCACACACACATGTATCCACTGTGTGGCTGCCTAAATTTTTTTTTGCATACCTGGGGTTCCAACGGAAGCTAATAACTCTGGATATTCGTTCCCCTAGGCAAGGCTAGCTATTATACATGGTAAATCTCAGCCAACCTCCACTCTTACACCACCACCTAATGCACTGTCAGACGTGTGTGCCCAGGCTTTCCTCCTCACGCACAGTTATATGATCATGTGAAAACGTACAAACACACACACGCTGCTCTTACATCACACCCCAACTATAACACTGTCCAACGTAGGCACCCAGGCTCTTCCTCTCAAACCCGAGCATGCAAACACACACCTGTACATGTCCACACCTGGAAATGTCCACACTGTACATGTCCACACCTGGAAATGTCCACACTGTACATGTCCACACCTGGAAATGTCCACACTGGAAATGTCCACACTGTAGATGTCCACACTGTTTGTGTCCACACTGGAAATGTCCACACCTGGAAATGTCCACACTGTACATCTCCACACTGTATAGGTCCACACTGTAAATGTCCACACTGTACATGTCCACACTGTACATGTCCACACCTGGAAATGTCCACACTATACATGTCCACACTGTAGATGTCTACACTGTAGATGTCCACACTGCTTTGCTCACGCATCGCATCCCACCCAACGTACATACAGGGGTGCACCCAGGCTCTCCCACACGCAAATTACTGCGGCGCCTGGAGCTGGCCTCTCTGCTGCTGTTCCGTGCCATTCCCCACTTAGGTGTGATTATGTTTGACCGTACGGTGGACGTGCAGTGTTTTGAGCAGAGGGTAGTAACTGAATGTGCGGTGTACATTAAATAAGGCAAGGTTACATCGCTACATATGCCTCAGAGGGGGCATCTGAGCGGAAGCTTGGAAAACGCCTGAAGCCACACCTAGCCAAACCAAAGGGGAAACGTGCATGAGAAACGTGAGACAAATGTATGAAAAAGAAAAATAGTACATAGAAAGAGAACGTTCCTGTGTACATTAGGTGCGATTGCTATTCGACCCTACAGTGGTTGTGCGGTGTGTGGAGCAGAGGGTGATATCTGAATATGCAGTGTTTTGAGCAGAGGGTAGTAACTGAATGTGCGGTGTACAGCAACTCTGGCTGGTCCTGAGTATGAAGTGTGAGCGCCCCATCTTTCTTGGTCCACAGATCCGCGTACGGATTGTTCAGATTGTTTCCATTGTTCAGATCGACCATAAAAAAGGTTCTGCAAAGGCAGCAAGTACTGTGTTAGGGACTGACCCTGTACTACAGGAGGGTCATACACTTTAATCAGTTTGCACTAGCACTTGCGCGCGATTAATTGCGTATAGTGTATATTATGGACTTGGGGGAGGGAAGGGATAGAAGACGGGTATCCAGCACATATACACACACGCATACACACACGCAAGCACACACGCAAACACACACAGTACCTTCAGCAGAGACGCCAATGTTTGGTCATGCACTATGTAACAAAAAATGCCGTGCACATTTACAGTTTACATACACACACACACACACACACACACACATACACACATGAAGACACACACACACACACGTACGCAGCTGTTACTGCTTTGGTTGCGTCCTCTCCCGCTGCGTTCCATCACCCCAGCTACTACGCGCTGGCAGTGGCCGGCATGGGGGGCATGAATTACATGAACTGGCAGGTGGGGTGAACTGAAGCACCCGGGAAGAGTTTGTGAGGGTGGAAGGAATATGTGTCTGTGTGTGGTGTGTGTGTAAGGGGGTGGGGGTTGAAGTGTGTGGGGTTAAAGTGTGTGGGGTGGGGGTTGAAGTGTGTGAGGGGGGGGCGTGTGTCGTCACGCCCAATCAGTGGCAGCGACAAATTGTGTGATGAGCAGTCGTTTACTTTGCAGTGACGGTGATTTGATCTGACAGCGTGTTAATTTGTACGTGTCAAATTGCGGAACAGGAAAAGCTGTGTCTATGATAACTTGCAGGGGCACTCATGACGCCTCTCACCCCTGTTCACACCTCCTTTCATATTTGCTGCTGCAGAAGTTCTGCAAGGCCTCCACCAAGCTGCACCCTGCCTGACGCCCGCTGACAAAAGGCACGCAGCTTGCTGCGTTTTGCGTTTTGTTATGAGAGCCCGCGTAGCAGAGGGACAAAGATGAACCCAACCTCTAGGACACACACGTGATTTCGAGGGCTCGCCTTTGTTGGACCCTGTTTTTCCTCGTGTCCCTGTGCGCGGACTATCTGTTGTGTGCGTGTATCTGCATGAGTGTTTGTTTGTGCGTGCGTGCATGTGTGTATGTGTGTGTGTGCAAGTTTGTGTGCTCAAGAAACTACATTATTTTATTGTCATGATTACTTCATCAAAGCTTCACTGAGCGCTTCGTGATTTTCTCGGAGTGGACGCGCATCATGAGCAACATTTGACCTCCTGTTTCTGTTTCTTGCTGCCATGATCAAGAGTGCGTTGCAGCTAGGGCGTGTGAAAGAGCTTGTCGTACAAGTAAATCTGACCAATTTTATATTATTATGCCAATTTCGTTGCGATCATATATTCAATTACATTATTTTGACCAGAAACGCATGTTTGTCAAACTTCTATTGACTGCCTCTAAAATCTTCTTGTAAAGCAGTCTTCTTCCCAATGTTCCCAACCTAAATATCAAATGTATGAGGATCAGGGGGGTTGTGTGCCGGGGCACAAAGCATCACATTGGCTGCTGTGTTTTTGCGTCGTTTCCTCTGAACAACGGCAAGAGTTAAGCAAGCCGAGCGCAACTGGAGCTATACTGGCCCAACGACCAGTCACGCCCCAAAAGAAGCCCAGCAAACACGAAGCCCGCACGACCCAAAAACAGCATTTTGACAGCACTTACCACATGCTGTCAGGCTGCAGCCATCCCACTGAGTAGTTGCTGGACGAAGGTTCTGAAACCGATCCAACAAGGTGGACAGGGTGCCTGCCTGCTAGCACATGTGCTACAGATGTAAGCAGTCGTGCAACAACAAGGATTATACCAGAGGTAGTCAACTGGGGAAAAGTGCAAATATGTGCTTTTTTTGCACTGAAAAAAGAAAAAGAAAAAACTACGCAGGCAGTGAAAACCACTCCCCACATTAATTGAGGAAAAGGAGCCACTTTGGTACCGAGTGCCGTAAAGCTCCTCCACCGCGAAAAGGAAAGGAAAAATCAATGGGGATCAGGAGGGTTGCAGGCTTGGCCTGAAACCGGCTCCTGATGAGAGTGATAACAGTACTGGAAAGGGCACGTCTGGTATGGACAAGTTTAGCAGCAAAGTTCACAGGGTGCACATGGAGCTTGGAGGCAAGCTTCTTGACTCTTTGAGAATCAAGACCCGGTTCCTCGAAAGGCTTCAGAGTGTGAGTGTTGTAGATGGTGCCGCCCACACCCAAAAGGATGATGTGGAGAGTAACGGAGGCTCCTTGGAGAATGTTGCAAGCAAAGGTCTTTGTGCTGTTCCTTTGCGGCGTTCAGCTGGCTCTGATGTCTGGTGTCCTCACAGTACTTGATCTCGACGAGGTGGATGTCACGCCGAGGTTTGCTGAGGTCTTTAGGTTGGTGCTGTCTGGGATCTGGTGGCTGGCGGTGCTGCTTGGGTGCTCCCAATCAATTGATCCCCTGCCACTCCGAAGAACCCACCCCCCACAATAGTTTGTTATTTTTGTGTTTTTGCAGCGATGGGAGTAACCAGCACAAAATCTGGGCGGCTGGAGGTAAATCTGTCTTTATCTAGGAAGCGGGGTGGGAAGAGCCATTTGGGAACAATTCTGCTTTCAGCTGTTTCAGGAATCTGGAGATTTTGTATGGTCATCCGTTCGTTGCTGCCTATTTCTATGGGGACAACGCATGATCTTAAGGAGCCTGTTTTGCTGATAGCCTTAAAGATAACGCGGCATGCTAAGTTGTGTCTTTCGGTGATCATATTCCTTATTTGCGTGAGTTGGCACCCAGAAAGGATGTGCAGGGCACTGTCTACTTGTGGACAAGTTTGACTTGTTGAGAGTTTGAACAATACCGCATGTTTTTTATTATATAGGGTGCCTGTTCTGTATTTCATAATGATACCTTTGGTCTTAAAGGAAACATTGGATGGTGTTAGGTGAACATGGCTAGTGGCTTCATTGGCAGTGCCGTCCTTTATGAAAGTCTGGTACGCATGGCAGTTCATAACCTAGCCCATAACCTAGAAATGACCAAGCCAATCCATACCCCCTATGATACCAAAAGATATACATACAACTAAATAAACGCAGAATACATCTAATCGAAATTAAGGATTGTGCAGACACCCCCCTTACCCAATAAGCAGAGAAGGCACGAGAACAACATAGGCTGCTACTGACTCGCTAACTCGAACACCGCAAAACTCTTCAAACCATCCTGCTAGGAGCAACAGGCACTATTTCCAGCAGCCACACAAGGAACCCACTCCACATCCAACTAAGGCTTTCTAACATCCTCGGCGTTCCTGGTCTACATGCCACAGCACTCATGAGATGACTAAGCCTACATGCAATCAGATCCGCAACAAAAACACAAACATCATACAGATGAGGCGAGACATTGAACACAACCCCCACAAATATCTGAGCAATACTCCTGGTGGTGTGCAGGCTTCTGCCTCCCAGCCACCTGATCTCCACCGAAAGCCTTTCCTCTTTTGTTCTCCAGGTGGGATGTTGCGTGTCTCTGCATCCATTGGGTGGTGCAGGACACAAAACAACATACTTTCCAAATCATGCCAAAATTGTTTACACTTATCACCCTGATATGATTGTCTACATCTTTCAATAATCGCATTTTACCCAATCCGAAATAAATATTTCTGCACCCAAAAGGCCACGCAGTAGAGCTACTGATCGAGCTTAAACCACATATAGCAGAATAATCGACGAACAGCCCAAGAACAAAAAGCGATGGCGATACAAACAGCATACAAAAGACAAACGCTGCTCACACAAAGCATCTCGCACAATTGTTACGACAAGCATGGAAGCAGAAGTTTCAAATGAGAGGTGTTTGGCAATTTTTGTCAAAGATCGTGTAAAGACATGTGGATAATTCAAAGATTGTGTAAAAAATTAAAGATCGTGTAAAGACATGTGAATAATTCAGAGACCGTGAAAAGACGTGAATATTCATTAATTGAGTCGCTTGTTCAATAAACGCTAGTACTGCCCGGCAAAGAATTCACAAAACGCACGTATTTGGACAAAGATGCACCAAACATCATTCAGGACCTACACGATGCAATCGTGGCATACGCAACAAACCTCAAAATTAAAAGCACGAATGGGCTCATGGGCACTTGACTAGACGTCCTACAAATGAACATGGCATACACTGTACGTGTACGATTAGAATGACCTCGCTGTCAAACCACTCCTTTCAGAAACGCGCGCAATCAATATTTCTATAATACAGTATCGACCTTCACACTGTGAACAGCAGTTAAATCCTGCACTATCATTGCATATCCATAGGCCTCCTCCCGTGTTTTATTTTCACTACCTCTGTGCAGCTTGGAGGCGATCCTTGCATGCAATAAGTGATGTTATGAGGGCGGTCGTCGTCGAGGGGGAGCATGAAATGCACACCTCCTTTACCACCTGCGTTATTTGCAGGTGGCCAGAATCGTTGACATAGGCCATTTGCACGTGAGATCTAACAAATAATATAGCTACCATCTCCTTTGCTGGTTGAATCTACGTGAGAAAATGGATTACGTGCCTTGAAGAAGGAGAGGAGAGGAGCAGCAAGGACCAGGTCCTGCCTGTTTCTTATGCATGTGCACATCACCTCAAGGCAACACAGTTTGTGTGTGTTGTGTATGTGCGTGTGTGTATGTGTGACATGTCGAGCTCCAAATTGGACGAAGTGTATGTGTGTGGCATGTTGGGTTCCAAAACAAAACCAACCTAAACCCTAAACCCTAAAACCCATACTTGGGTGTGCACAGTTAGGGCTGATTGGGAGTGTAACTTCTGCCAGCCTTGCATGTACTCAAGCTACCTTATCCAGCTCTGGTTCAGACGTTTGCCTTTACTCAAGCTTACCTTATCCAGCTCTGGTTCAGACGTAAGTCCAGCATGGTGCACTGCAGCTCTGCCGGAAGAAAGCTTGGAGGCGCACAAGTGGGAGATGCATTTCTTTATGACCGGAGTCATGCTTAGTCTGCAATGCATGCGGCAAGCGAACAGGCACGTGATAATGAGAGCAACTCCAGTGCGAAAAGTCTAGTGCGGCAAGCGCACGTACGGGCACGTGAAAATGAGAGCAACCCCAGTACGACAAGTCCAGTGCGGCAAGCGCATGTACGGGCACGTGATGAGAGCAACTCCAGTGAGAACGACTGTAAGAGCTGTATTTGTGGCATCCTAGTGGCTCAGGATTTCAGTAAGGATGCTATAAGTACCGTAGGCAGATTTACGTTCGCGCCCACACCCACTCAAGGGTAAATTTCAACACAGATATTCGCTGTCAGGAGCTCTTTTCAGTCCGTACATATACTTACATATGTATATATATAATTATGTAGCGTTTTTTATTCCATTGATGCAGATGGTTATCAACTATTGCACCACGGGATGTTAAAGCCACGGCTCGACAATTTACATCTGGGCATGGCAATTTACATCTGGGCATGTTCAACCACAAATGTTATATTACACGACAATTTACATCTGAGCATTTACATCTGAACATATAAAACCACGGCTCGACAATTTACATCTGGGCATGGAAATTTACATCTGGGCATGGCAATTTACATCTGAGCATGGCAATTTACATCTGGGCATGGCAATTTACATCTGGGCATGGCAGTTTACATCTGAGCATGGCAATTTACATCTGAGCATGGCAATTTACATCTGGGCATGGCAATTTACATCTGAGCATGGCAATTTACATCTGAGCTCAACAATTAACATATGATCATGACATGTAGAACTGCCACGCACATCACATCCCAGATCACCCACCCTACCTCAAACGCAAACCACAAGCACTCTCTGATGACTTACCTGTTAAGGTCACGTCCAAGCCACACCCGCTGAGATGCGAGTTGCAAACAAACTCTCTGGTTAATATGTTCCTTACAGGAGCACGTCCCAACCCACGCCCACTCAAATGCAAATTGCAAACACAGTTATGTACAGGTGTATTTAAACTGCTGCATATCTTGCAAAAAGGAACATGCCTCATATATAGGGTTGGCCAGAACCATATATATACACCGTAGTTGACCGTATATTTGGTGACTTCCCTGCTAAAAATACCTTATGTACACCGTATATACGTATAAATATATGGTTTTGGCCCACCCTACTCATATAACACCCACTCCAATGCGTACCCAACTGTCAGCCTCGATACTCCGTACTCCAATTGGACTCATACTCCAATTATATCTCATACTCTTTTGTAGGTTCATACTCCATACTCTAGTTAGGCACCCACCTGTCAGCCTCGATACTCCATGCTCCATCCTCCAATTGGACTCGTACTCTTGTGAACTCATACCCCATACTCCAATTTGACACCCACCTGTCAGCTTTGATGAGCCATCGCCACACAAATGATGGCTCCGTCTCGGTCAAAGAGAACGTCGTCGTGGGGAGGAGGAGGTAGTCCTCACACACACGCATGACCTTTTGAATGCAGGTGGGTTGCAGGGACAGACACGTTTGATTCATAAGAATCAGCGAGGTACGGAAATGTTTGGTCAAGCAGGAATAGCGAGAGAAGCGCTACAAAGCAGCTGCTTCACTAATCAGACAGTCAGGACACCATGTTTATATTCAAATGTCAATGCAAAGCTCCACTTAGGGATCAGACATTCGGGACACAGTATCCATGTTTTTACACCAATGCAAAGCTTCTGTCGACAATAAAGCAGGCTGCAATTGATTTAACCGATTGCAATTGATTGTGAGCATCGCGGCTTCCTTGGTGCTCACAATTTTGATGTCCCACTTATCGGCCACTGCTAGGATTCGGTCAATGTTGGACCTGTAGCAGGGAAGCAAGGGCGGTGATGTAGTTTGTTACAAACACCAGATTTCACGCTCACAATTTTGCTGCCCCACTTATCGACCACAGCTAGGATTCGGTCGACGTTGGATTTGCAGCAGGGAAGCAAAGGTGGTGATGTGGTCTAGAATGAAAAGCAGGCTCCACGCTCACAATGACTTGATAAATAAGCTGGTAAGCAAACTGGCAAGTGGCGCGCAAAGCAGGTGCCCTTGTGCTCACAACGATTTAGTAAGTAAGCTTAGCAGCAGGAGACCACGCACGTTGGGCTTTCCAATGATGCGTACCAGACGCAAGCACTTACTAGAGCAGGAGAACACGCACGTTGGGCTTCCCAAAATGCGTACCAGACTCAAGCACCAAGAAAATTAACTCGCACGCAGGGCTTCCCAATAATGCGTACCAGACAAGCACTAAAGAAAAGGCACATGACTAAACAAAAATAGCCTTGGTTGTTGGCTTGTGGCCTATGGTGCTCTTTACTCTCATGATACTCTTGATTTATGCTTTAGATTGTCTAACACTCACCACGTTTGGGATACTCTAACATAGTTCATGCCATGACGCCTAGTGCGATATTTGGACCATACTGACATAATTATTGCCATGACGCCTAGTGTGCACAGTCAGACCATAATGACATAGCCATTTTTCGTTGATCGCTCAGCAGGTCACAGGGGGGCACCTTGGTCTGAGACGATTGTAGGCCTAAACATACTTGTATGTGCTACGTGCCCTGTTGTGCTTTAGCTAAACCATAGTGCCTAATGTGTGCAGCCACTCTGTGTGAGATGCACGCAATCGTTTGAAATGTACGTACGTACGCCAACAGCCACGTGTGCAATCATAAAACCATACTGCCCACGTGTATAGCTACTGCTTATGGGGTGCCTATGTACGAAGGCACCCTATGCAATCATAAAACCACACTGCCCACGTGTATAGCTACTGTTTATGGGGTGCCTGTGTACGAAGGCACCCTATGCAATCATAAAACCATACTGCCCACATGTATAGCTACTGTTTATGGGGTGCCTATGTACGAAGGCACCCTATGCAATCATAAAACCACACTGCCCACTTGCATAGCTACTGGTTATGGGGTGCCTGTGTACGAAGGCACCCTATGTGGACACTCACCAGGTCACAGGGGGGCGTCTCATCTGGGACACTGGGTACAGGAGCTTTAGAACAAACGTCCACGCCAGCCTGTCATCGCCTGCATAGGCATTGTTAGTAACAATAATATAACAATCTGTTATGGGCAAGAGCACGTGGAAACAGAAACAAAAGTGTGATGAAAAGGCAGCAACAATAATATAACAATTTGTTAGTTACAAGAGCACGTGGAAACAGATACAAAAGTGTGATGAAAAGGCAGCAACAATAGTATAACAATCTGTTATGGGCAAGAGCACGTGGAAACAGATACAAAAGTGTGATGAAAAGGCAGCAGCCTAGGGTTTGGGTTCCGTGGTTTTTAAAGCAATTACCCCGCCACATATTCGAGTGCGTGCTGGCATGTGTGTGTGTTGTGCGCCTGTCATGACCTGTAGATTGTGACATTACTATTTATTTGGTGTGCCTGCCATGCCCTGTCGATCAACCCTACTGTGCTCTTAAATGTGCTCTGGAATTGCAGCATTGCTTTTAAATGTGCTCTGAAATTGCATCATTAAAACATTGCAACATTGCTTTTAAATGCGCTCTGAAATTGCATCATTAAAACATTGCAACATTCCTTTGAATGTGCTCTGGAATTGCATCATTAAAAAGCTGCCTGCGCAGCACCGTACATGGCCACATGGCACATGCCACCATAATGCTGCATCAACAGAAGACCTAGCTACACACACACGTTTTAAAATATACACACATATGCACACACATGCACAGGGATACACAACACATGTTCCCCCTCCAATACGTAAGCACAAAACAGGCAAGAAGCAGTGGGGTACATGCAGGAATTATGGCCACACCTGGAACAGGAATGACGGTCAGCTGTCTGTCACCACCCCCTTCCCCTTCTTCCTCAGGCTTGGAGGACACTTCTGGAGGTGGGCAGTGCGAGAGCACATCCTGAGGCATGCAGGTCAACTTGATATGAGTCAGTGACCAATTGACAGTGTTAACTGTAGAGCAGGCATGCACACTTCCAAGTGTGGAATGTAGGCAGGTTGAAAACAGGACAGCATGCTACTACTGGGAGCTACTAGGAGGGCATCCTACTACTAGGGAGGTACAAGGAGGGCATCCTACTACTAGGAGCTACTGTAGACGAGGTTAAAAACAGGAGGGCATCCTACTACTATGAGGTACTAGGAGGGCATCCCACTACTAAGAGCTACTAGGAGGGCATCCTACTACTAGGAGCTACTAGGAGGGCATCCTACTACCAGGAGCTACTGTAGGCGGGGCTAAAAATAGGAGGGCATCCTACTACTAGGAGCACATCCTGAGGCATGCAGGTCATCCTGATTGTAGCCAAAGACCATCTGACGGTGTCGAGTGTCTAGCAACTCCGGGATGGTCAGGAGGGGGTAAAAACAGGAGGGGTGTAATGTGTAATACTGGTGTGCAAGACACTGCTGACCTCTGTGATGGTGGGGATCAGCCACAGAGAGAACTGCTACCCACCACACAACATGTACAAATAACACGAAGCTCGTCATCCATAGCAGGGTTGAGGAACAGACGTTGCAAAGACCAGCCGCAAAGAGACCGCCACTCATCACACACACATGCATCAGCACGCGGCTCATTATGCAGCTCAAGCACTTGCGCAGGCGATACACATGCAGGCACACAGGCGATAAACATGCAGGCACTTGCGCAGGCGATACACATGCAGGCACACAAGCAATAAATATGCAGGCACTTGCGCAGGCGATAAACATGCAGGCACACAGGCAGGTGCCAGAAAAGAGGGGACGGCTTGATTTGGACGACCACACCCCTAAGTGTCTGTACATTTTAGGAAATTTGCGGCAATAAATGCTATACATATACCATACCTGACCATATATTAAAGGATTTCCCTGCCAAAAGAACCCACCCACGTTGAATACCCCTGTGCCGTATACCCTAAGATTTCCCAGCCAAAAATATCCACACCTGCAACAGCGTGGGATTTCCCTGCCAAAACATACCACCCACGTTGAATCCCCTGTGCCGTATACGCAAAAAATTTTCCTGCCAAAAACATCCACACCTGCAACAGCCCACGTTAAATACCCATTCAACCGTATCCTCAGAGCCTCAAAGATTTCCCAGCCAAAAATATCCACACCTGCAACAGCGTGGGATTTCCCTGCCAAAACATACCAACCACGTTGAATGCTCCTGTGCCGTATACTCTGAGATTTTCCTGCCAAAAATTTCCACACCTGCAACAGTGTGGAGGAAAGCTCCAGTATCCATCTGTGGACTTCAAGCCGGGTGCCATCTCCAAGGAGGAGCGCGATATCAGGCGGCTTTGTTTGAAAGAGGGTATCTGCAGGGGTTACAGAGTTTGGGGTGGGTGCTGTCCGCGTGAAACGAGAAACCCATTATGTATAGGGTTAGCCAGAGCTACATATATACACCACATATGTGACATATGACTGCGTATTTTTGGTGATTTCCCTGCCAAAAAACCGTTTATACATTGTATATATATGGCTCTGGCCAACCCTAATCATGTCGCATCATGTACAACATGCATACACAAAGTGAAAAAGTGTCTGTGAAGTAGAGAGTAGTTCAGTGCACAGCTTGGGCACAGGCACGCAGGTACGCACGCACCTATGCACGGAGACAAGAGCGCAGGTGCACCGTGGCGCCCCTGCAATCACAAAGCAGCAGCATCAAGCAATTTGACAGAAGAGCAAGTAAGGTGGGCAGTGAGGTACAATTTCCCCCTTATCTACGTATTGAAGCCCCTCAAGGTATGGTACGGAAGACTGTCCGTGCAGGTACATCATAGCATAAGCACCACAACATCAGAAACCAATGATGGACGAGTTTCTTCGACCAGAGTTTTGATAGTGAGCCATTTGAGGGCTGTGTGTGTTGTGGGCTGTGTGCCATGTGTCGATATTTCTTAGGTGTTTGTCTGGGCTTTTTCAACTGTCCGTGCAGACTGTCCGTGCAGGCACAGCGTAGCAGAAGCAACACGACATCAGAAACCAGTAATGGACATAAGTACCACGACATCAGAAATCAGTAATGGACATAAGCAACACGACATCAGGAACTTAAGATTTAATTAGGCAGTGTTTACCTTTAGCAGAATTGCCTGCCTATCCATGAGCCTTACATCAGACAGCGAGCTGTCTAATCTGTCCTCCAAAAGGGCATAGACACCACCTGTGTGTGTGTATATGTTAGAGTGCCTCTGAGCGTTGGCTGAACAAAATAAGGTTCCTGATTACATGACTTTTCAAAAGGTGAGGGGGAGCTGCTCGCTCACCTCCAAAAAAATCGTAGATCTCGACGTCCGATTGAACAAGGAACAGCTCGGCACAGGCCTGCAGGGTACAACATTCATGGGTTGTGATTTCCAAGCAAAGAGCTGCCCTATGCATAAATTTCAAAACAATAATAGCTGGTATTCTCCAAGGAACGACAGAAGTATGCCTTTTTGGGCAGGTTTGGGCAGGTGCTTGTGTGTGTTTGTGTTTGTGTGTGTGTATGTGTGTGTGTGTGTGTGTGTGTGTGTGAGAGAGAGTGTGTGTGTGTGTGTCAATCAACACTTTAGTCATCACCTTAGCATTGCCAAGTCCGTTCTAATTGGCATGTGGTTTTTAACACTATAGGGGAAAAACACCAAAGGGGACCATAAATCTCCCATCTGAAGCTTTTGGCAATTCTAAAGGAGATACACGTAAAAGCCTTTTGTGCCGCGTATGAGCCTTAACACCTCTAAAGCAGATAGTCCACGCCTTTCCTAAACATTTTGCTTCTTCGCATGAAGGCTAGTATAATTAGCAAACGAGACGCGCCTCTTCTTTCAGATCTCTGACGGATAACTGGCGCGGCACATGTATGGTGCTTTTGCATCCTGCACAACATGTGTGTGTTTGCGTGTGTGTTTGTGTGTGTACATGTGCTTTTTTGTGTGTATGTGTGTGTGTGCATGCGTGTGTGTGTGTGTGTATGTGTGTGTGTGTGTGCGCGTGTGTGTGTGTGTGTGTGTGTGTGTGTGTGTGTGTGTGTGTGTGTGTGTGTGTGTGTGTGTGTGTGTGAGTGTGTGTGA
>Ga0307968_1001400_pt1:0-15000 | contig 19583 bp, 15 predicted proteins | sample OrgLakmetagen650_FD_201834 | JGI IMG/M metagenome (GOLD analysis project Ga0307968, IMG submission 201834) | Saline water microbial communities from Organic Lake, Antarctica - #650 | ecosystem: Environmental > Aquatic > Non-marine Saline and Alkaline > Saline | place: Antarctica: Organic...
AAAAAGGATATCCCTGATGGGAAGCTTGCATGCTGCAAGACCTTGGGAAGAAGGCAGGAGGCAGATGCAAAGGCTAAAGCTTCGGGAGAATGCTCTCTAGCATCAGGACAGCCTCTGGCACACTGGCTCGGATCGCCTCCATCATCTGCACATTACCCTGCAGCAGGCAGGCGTATACCTCTGCATTACGCTCCTGTAACACCATATTGCAATTTTCCTCCTAGTGTATCTGAGTACGCCTCTATCTGCATCCTCCGACACCATTGCATCCTCCAAGTGTATCTGAGAACGCCTCTTTCTGCATCCTGTGACACCATACTGCAATTTTCCTCCACGTGTATCTGAGAATGCCTCTATCTGCATCCTCCAACACCATTGCATCCTCCGAGTATATCTGAGAACGCCTCTATCTGCATCCTGTGACACCATTGCATTCTCCAAGTGTATCTGAGAACGTCTCTATCCGCATCCTCTGACACCATTGCATCCTCCAAGTGAGTCTGAAAACGCCTCTATCTGTATCCTGTGACACCATTGCGCTTTTTTTAAGTGTATCTGAGAACGTCTCTATCCGCATCCTCCGACACCATTGCATCCTTCAAGTGAATTTGAAATTGCCTCTATCTGTATCTTGTGACACCATTGCACTTTCCTTTAAGTGTATCTGAGAACAATTCTATCCGCATCCTCTGACACCATTGCATCCTCCAACATTGTAAAGCGCTGTTTTGTGGTATTACTTGTTTTTGTCACGGGTTTGACACCGTTTGTGTTATTATTGAAAGGGGACAATTGCAGCTTTTCCCTGCTGTTGCTCAGCATGCAATGGAAATGCGGCTGTTCCTAGGGCAGTTACTTTGTTTGTATGTAGGGTTGGCCAGAACCGCCAGAACCGGTGATCTATACGGTGTATATTTGGTATTCATGGCAGGAAATCCACCAAACATACGGTGATATACGGTGTATATATACAGTTCTGGTCAACCCTAGTTATATGCCTTTTTAATTGCTCTTGCCCTGCATACTTCAAACACACTCGGAATTTATTATCTACGTAGGTGACATGATTTTACTCAGCAGAGGGCTCTGTGATTTAAGGCAATTGTGACAATCAAAGCATTTCCTTATATGACTTGGTGGTTGTCTTGCTGACGATGCTGCCAAGGCAAGCGCGACAATCTGTCTTTCTTTTACTTTTGGTTATTGTCCTACAGATGCTGCTAAAGCAGCCGTAACGGTCTCAGGCATGGAGGTGGGCGGATTTTTTGGGGGCACGCTAGCAGGCCTCATGTCAGACAAGTGAGTGCTCGTATTTCTGTTTAATTGCACTTTTTTCATGATCGCACGGATATTCTATTGATCATGATCGCATGGAAATTTCTCATGATCATTCATCTCATGATCGCACGGACATTATCTCATGATCGCACGGACATTTCATTGCTCATTCTGTTCATTTGTGGTCTTGAGTGCATGTGATCAATCTGGCAGATTTTGTTGATTGTATTTCCTTTTTTTTTGCAATCACGTGAACTCCAGTAATGGTGTGATCTCATGATCAACCTCACAGATTTCAAAGTATTCTAGTTGTATTTGTAGATCTGGAGTGTAACAAGTGCAAAATCTTGCTTTGTGAGCTGTAAAGCGCCAAAGGCAAAGCGCAGTGAGCCAGAAATTACGCCAGTCATTATTCCTTACTATCTTACTATGCATCCACACTAGAAAAGCTATGCAAACGATTAGATTTTAACTGCAACTCGCAATAATTAACTGTGACTTAAAAGCGGCCAGGGAGGCCAATGTTGTGCAAATCACCAGGTTGCCAACTTAACTTCTCTATCATCATTTGTGTGTGTGCCTCACTTGTGCTGAGCAGCTGCCCTAAAAGTTTGGTGGTCCATGGTCAGCCTAGAAACCTGGTAGCGTCATGTTTCTGCCGCACAACGGCATCTCTGTTTTCTGATCGTGTTATCACTGCTGGCTTATACTTTTATACATTTCTCTATTGAAACCCAATCTTATCCTTTTTTTCTGGCATGGGCTATCAAGGCTATAATCCTTATGTTTTTCTTATCCAAAACACTGGCACTTTTTAACTCACGCCTCTGCTGCTATCAAATTCCATTCATTTTTTCTATTCTAATGTTTACGTGTCATTGCCATCGTCTCTAATGTTTACGTGTCATTGCCGTCGTCTCTGTATTTTTGACACTTTGACACAAACACTGTCATTTTGTTCATCCTTGCTGACAGGCTGATCCGTTCCAAGGCAGAGAAGGGCGTGGGCCATGTCGGCCAGCGTGTTAAAATTGTCATGGTGCGTGTGTCTCTGTATTTTTAACACAAACACTCATCCTTGCTGACAGGCTGATCCGTTCCAAGGCAGAGAAGGGCGTGGGCCATGTTGGCCAGCGTGTTAAGATTGTCATGGTGCGTGTGTGTGGTCACTCTTTTTTTGTCAAGCCTTCTGATGCGGTGCGAGTACAGAGCCAGCGTGTTAAAATTGTCATGGTGCGTGTGTGGTCACTCTCTTTTTGTCAAGCCTTCTGATGCGGTGCGAGTATGGAAAGGCAGATGTTTCAAACAGAGCTGTTGACAGCTACTTGATATTTTACAGAAACGTGCATTAAAAAGTAAGTAGTACAGAAACATGCATTGCATAATAAATGGTAACAGAGTTAAGTTTGAGGCTTGTGCAGTTGAGCAGTTTACTTGAAACTTCATTGTTCAACAAAAGGGTATTTATGGTGCCAATCTCCTCAGGACCCCCAAGCAGCAAGCTTATTCAGAATGGAAAACTTCATCAATGTAACAGGCTGTAAGCATTTAAACAAATTTAAATAGCACAAACATCTTATTAATCCCTTTGTCCCCGTCTGGATTTTTTATAATAAGTTGGAATGCTTGTGTTTGTGTGCAGGGCTATGTAGTAGCAACCTTTGGCATTCTGGCCGCCATCCGTGCTGTGCCCGCTGAGGCAGGGTAAGCATTTTTCATTTCTGCCTTGTTGTTTGCAACTTTTGACATTCTGGCTGCCATCTGCGCTAAGCATGCTGAGTGGGGGAAGCCATTGTTGTTAACTTTCTTTTCCACTGTTCAATTACTTAACCAGAATATACACTGCTTCACACATGACTGCCATTCTCACTGTATCTACAAGCAAAAACAAGTGTTTTTTGTATGATGTGTTCGTTGTAAATTGTAGTGCTGATGGCTGGCAAGATCTTTGTTAATTGATGGAGGAATTAACATACCTTTGCTTCTGAAGGCAGCCTCTAAAAAAAGCTCAAGTTGTGGAGAATCGTCTTGCACGTTTTACTAAATCACACACAGGCCCAGTTAGGACAGTTTTGCAGTTGGTCATATACAGTGTTGCACCTTGTCATATACAGTGTTGCGTTTGGCCATATACATATCCTTATCCAATATCCAATCATGTAGGCGTCCCCTAGTATGATATATATGATATTCCTCACGTTCTTAGATACAAACACATGCCTTGCTCAAGAAATGTTTGCTCCCATCCACAGGTGGCTGCAGTGGGCCACGATTGCCGGCCTAGGGTTTTGCATCTACGGTCCCCACATGCTCATCGGCCTTTGTGGTGCAGAGCTTGTTGATAAACCCGCTGTCGGGGCCTCACAGGTCGGTTCATTATTTATGTGTATGTGACTTTCCAAAATAAACCTGTGTGCGTGGTGCAAAGCTCATAATGACAAGTGCGGGTGGGGGCCGTACAGGTTAGGCCATACTTGCGTGAATAAAGAACAGGAAAGGAAACACCGCATCCAGCATGTTTAAGGACTGTTATATATGCGTTCAAAAAACCAAAAACCTGCAGCCTAGGTTCGTATCCATCAATCACAGGTAAGCTCATATCCATCTAATACAGGTAAGCTGCGGTATCACACAGTAAGGTCATATCCATCTAACACAGGTAAACTGCAGTATCAGGCTAGTTGATATCTAATTATCACAAGTAAGCTGCTGCAAGTGAAAGCAATTTCAGAGCTGTAATTAATCTCTTGCTGTTTTCTTCCTTCGAGCCATGAAAACCCTCTGGTTGAGAGATCTGCTTATCTTTTAGCCAGCCTCTCATGCTCCCTTGCGTCATTGCTTCGAGACAGAGGCTTGCATGTATGTCTTGTGTGCATGACACTGAGTGTAATGATCTTATTTTGGTAATGCAACATTTTTTGAATGTAGAACACATGTGCTGGAGCTTACTTTGTATCATGCTATTCTTGTTCAACGATTCTCGAATTTGAATGCAAAGCTTTCCTTGCGTATCATATTGCTATCTCAGTACCAGAGCACTTAGCCAAACAGATGTCACACTAAAACATCGTTTCCACACCAATACCCTTCCCTATTGTTTCAGTATCGCTGCCTTAACCAGAATACTAAGCCACACTACACGCACTACTCAAACACTGTACACACGTTGCTATGTTTTCCTGGTGCTTCTGTGTCGCTGCCTTGGTGCCAGAGTATTAAGCCACACTACACACACTACTCAAACACTGTACACACGTTGCTATGTTTTCCTGGTGATTCTGTGTCGCTGCCTTGGTGCCAGAGTATTAAGCCACACTACACGCACTACTCAAACATTGTACATTTGTGCTATATGTGTTCCTGGTGTTTCTGTGTCGCTGCCTTGGTGCCAGAGTATTAAGCCACACTACACGCACTACTCAAACACTGTACATACGTTGCTATATGTTTTCCTGGTGATTCTGTGTCGCTGCCTTGGTGCCAGAGTATGAAGCCACACTACACGCACTACCCAAACACTGTACACACGTTGCTACACATTTCTGTTGTAGTGCACCAGAAGTGCTACTTTGAAAACAGATAGAGTACTAAGCCACACAGGCGCTCCTTAAACGTGATATACTTACGTGTTTGCTGTCTACCCCCAGGGCTTACTGGGCCTGGTGAGCTACCTAGGTGCCGCAAATGCAGGCATCCCGCTCTCCTGGGTTGTTAACAAATACGGCTGGGACGGCTACTTTGCAGGTGCGCTTGCCAAATCTGTATCAAATAAAATCCGGTCTAGGTATCAAGTAGTTCCAACTTTGGCTTTGCTGCTGCATTTCCATTGAAAATTTTCATAAAAACTTCCAACCGTACCTCAGTTTCATTCCTTGATACCACATATAGGCAGGTGCGCTATTGGCATCTGTCACATATAGGCAGGTGGCATTTATCATATAGGCAGGTGGCAGATGGCATCTGTCACATATAGGCAGGTGGCATCACATATAGGCAGGTGGCATCACATATAAGCAAATGGCAGGTGGCATCTGTCACATATAGGCAGGTGGCATCTATCATATAGGCAGGTGGCAGATGACATCTGTTACTTATAGGCAGGTGGCATCACATATAGGCAGGTGGCATCACATATAGGCAGGTAGCAGGCAGGTGGCATCTGTCACATATAGGCGGGTGCGCTATTGGCATCTGTCATGCACACATAGTGTTAAATGTGTTGCTTGTTATTTTAACACCTTGGGCAGCTGGATATTCATGTGTGGGCAGCCACTCAAGAATAACGTCTGTAGCTGCTATGTGTGTTCATTTTACGGGATGGCCGCCATCTCTGCGACTTTTTGCAACGCATGCCTCCAGCTTCCTTTAGCACATCTCATGAATCACACACATCACACACACACATACCCACAAACACACACACACACACACACACAAACACACACACACAGACACATACACACATACACACACATGCACCCACAGCCCATGAATCTGCACAGCCCATGAATGCTGCATGTTGCCGATATTGCACGATGCCTACAAATTTGCACGGTGCCTACACAATTGCACAGTGCCTACAAAACTGCACGGTGCCTATACAGAATTGCACGGTGCCTATACAGAATTGCACGGTGCCTACACAATTGCACGGTGCCTGTACAGAATTGAACGGTGCCTATACAGAATTGCATGGTGCCTATACAAAATTGCATGGTGCCTATACAGAATTGCACGGTGCCTATACAGAATTGCACGGTGCCTATACAGAATTGCACGGTGCCTACAAAATTGCACGGTGCCTATACAGAATTGCACGGTGCCTACACATTTGCACGGTGCCTACACAGAATTGCATGGTGCCTACACAATTGCACGGTGCCTATACAGAATTGCACGGTGCCAATACATAATTGCACGGTGCCTATACAGAATTGCACGGTGCCTACACAATTGCACGGTACCTACACAATTGCACGGTGCCTACAAAATTGCACGGTACCTACAGAAATGCACGGTGCCTACAGAATTGCACGGTGCCTATACAGAATTGGACGGTGCCTACAAAATTGCACGGTGTCTACAAAATTGCACGGTGCCTACACAATTGCACAGTGCCTACACAATTGCATGGTGCCTACACAATTGCACGGTGCCTACAAAATTGCACGGTGCCTACAAAATTGCACAGTGACTACAAACTGCACGGTGCCTACACAGAATTGCACAGTGCCTATACAAAATTGCACGGTGCCTACACAATTGCATGGGGCCTACACAATTGCACGGTTCCTACAATCTGCACGGTGCCTATACAGAATTGCACGGTGCCTATACAGAATTGCACAATGCCTATACACAATTGCACGGTGCCTAAACAGAATTGCACGGTGCCTACACAATTGCACGGTGCCTATACAGAATTGCACGGTGCCTACACAATTGCACGGTGCCTATACAGAATTGCACGGTGCCTATACAGAATTGCATGGTGCCTATACAGAATTGCACGGTGCCAATACAGAATTGCACGGTGCCTATACAGAATTGCACGGTGCCTACATATCATGGTGCCTATATATTGCACATTGCCTACATATTGCACAGTGCCTATATATAGCACGGTGCCTACATAACAGCCAAAGATTGCAGCTTCAGCTCCAGAGAAAGTGCAGGCCTCGCTTTTGAAGGATGTGCACGCCTCACAACAGCTTTAACGCTGACCATTACTTGATTATTTTGCACGATGCATTGCGCTGGCACCAAAACTGCGTGTTTACTCTGCTCCTGTGCAGCCATGGCAGCTGCCTGCGTTGCAGCCCTGTGTTTGCTTGCTCCCCTGCTGGGAGCAAAGAGCCGCTCACAGCTTCAAGAGGCGGAGGCGGCTTTGGTGTGATGTTTTTGGGAACGAACGTTGTATAGATGCACTTATTGTTGGATGTGATTTTTTGCAGAGAACACAACAGCTGAACAAGCCTGTGTTCCATGTGATGCAGTTGGTGATAACGTTCTTAAATAATAAGGAGCTTCATCTGCATCCAAGACCTAGTCTCTTGACAAGCTCCTGACATTAGGTTGTAAATGGTTCTTCCACATCAAAAAATGTTGTTACTAGAGTGATTGATCAATGAGGCCCTGCCATTAGGCTCCTTAATAGATGATAAAGAAACATTGTGTTGCCCATTTCGAGGTGTTCAACGAAATCTCGTCCGCTTACAGAAACATTGTGTTGCCCCTTCTGAGGTGTTAAACGAAACCTCGTCCGCTTACACGGAAACATTGTGCCTCGTCCGCTAAGCTCCTGCTCACAATCATCTGCCCAGATTCCTCCGTCAAGTTGCTTGGGTAACGAAACCTCATTCACCAAGCTGCAGCTCACAATCACCAGCCCAGATTCCTCCTTCAAGTTGCTTGGGTAATGAAACCTCGTCCGCTAAGCTGCCGCTCACAATCATCTGCCCAGATTCCTCCGTCAAGACTGCTTGTATAAATCGCATACTTGTTAGGAAACCGTTTATCAAGAGCTGGTTTTGGGAGACATCAGAGTGCCTGCTTGCATTTGTGCTGTAAATACGCCCCAGACAGGTAGTCCAGTGCGGATGCTCTTGCAATTGAACAAAAGTAGTGACCACACCACTGCTGACAAAGACGCGAAGAGGAGCATCTTAATAAACTTTATCAGCATGGATGTGGTTGTTGTTGTTGTATGTCCTGCACCACGCAATGGATGCAGAACCCCACAACATCCCCCCTAAAATTTAGGGGCTTTCATTGGGGGATCAGGTGGTTGGGAACACAGGGCCTAAATCACCAGAACTGTCCAGAAATATTGAAGGTGATTTTTGTGCAGATATGATGGCATGTAAGCTAGTATTTTCAAAATGCTGTGGCATGTAGATCAGTAACTCTGAGGCCTTGGAGTGGGAACCAAAATGTCAGAGACGACTCCTTTTCAGTTTTTCAGGGGCTTTCATTGGGATTCAGCTTTTACGTGTCACGCTTAATTGGGAGGAGTGACAAATCGTGTGACAAGCATTTAGATGATGTAAAGGTTACAATATATATATAGCTGAGGTTATCTTTTCCAACTTTTGGTCAGTTGAGGTAGAGTTGAGCTGAGAAATTGCCAGATGGGGTATCTGAGGCTCAAAATGAGTTATGGGGGTTTTGCATGCTCCCAGGGTCCCTTAACTTGTAAGTTTTAAGTTCAGCCCTGATCTGCAGGGATTTCAATGCAGCTGGGCTTGAAACTAGCAAGTTAGGGGGCCCATACCTTATCAGCCGCAGTGTGAACTCTAATTTTTGTGCAGCCATATGCTGTATCTGACCAGCCAGAGTAGCGCTTGTTAATGGGATTTACGCGTCAGGCGCGTAAATCCCTTCGAGAACTCGCAGATCTTCGACCCCCCTTTTCTCGAAGAAAACTCGATAAAATGTGATCTTTGAAGTGTTAATTAACGAAGATCATCGCAACTGAAATGGAGCAAACAGACCAAGGTTTTGGTGAGATGTGCAAATTAATGTGCCGTTCCCTCTGGAACGCCATCTAGGGTACACAGATGCACAATGCGTGCATTTAGTCCGTTTAATCTGTACACAGCACGACTTGTCTAGATCTGATCACATGCTCTGCAAGTTGTCACGCCCAATTGTTGGTGGCAGTGACGATTCATGTGATTTGGTTAGTTGGTTTTTCAATTGAGGTTGTTTTGCCGTTCAATAAGCTGCAGAAGCCAGTTTATTGAAGATAGCATTTGCTGGTTTTGATATTGCGGCAGTAAACTACTCAATACTCAGCCAGATGGTTTAGTCAACTTCCCAGCCCTGGGGAGGAGAGGCACGGCAGCCGACTAGAGTGTGTGTGGTATAGTATATGTCATTGTGTCAAGCAAGTTGGATTTGAGAAACAGCAGAGAAAGAGAGAGAGAGATAGAGAGAGAGAGAGAGAGAGAGAGAGAGAGAGAAAGAAAATCAGGAGAATTGCAGTCTAGTGCTGGTCCCAGCCTTTGCTCGAGAGAGACTCAACCCTGGCTTTGAACATAGATTGTTGCGCTGGGAAATCACTGTCATCCATCAGAGGCAAATCACTGTCATCCATCAGAGGAGTGAGTTCTTTACATCGCTGTGGTCCCCAATGCTTCTACCAGTTATTTTTTACAACCTTACGTTTACTTTACGCTGGCTGATCCAGCAATGCCTATCAGCCCAACGTATGTGGCTGCTGGTTACCCCCCTTGTAAACCCTTTGTAAACCCTTCTACCAGTTCTGTGTATCCATGCCTGCTGTGCGCTCTCTGCCCATACTTGTGTGCGCGTGTCTATCTCTGCTAGCGCTATTCATCTTTGGTTGGCTGCCACCCCACTGTCCCTTCCCGGAGCTGGGACCGTTTACTCAGACATTCTCATTGTGTTACACGTTAACATGACTAGGCGAATAAATGCAATCAGAGACCTTACAAGATACAGGGTCTCCTAAAAATCCCCTCTAATGGTACCTCTCATAATGCTCACATATGGCTTGAAGATGGTTCCTGCGTATGTGACCAATGTCATGGTGAAGATGAACATGTTCAAACGATGTGCATGCTCTTTTATTTTGCCAAGACCATCGAGTTTGTGAGCTGAGGAAACATTTTCCCTTTCTGTTTACACCTTTTTTGAGGACTTTTCCAGCAGCCCAACCCTTTTTGCTGCAACAGGTCAACAACCATTTTGTTCATGATTTCCTTTCTCATCAGAGCAATAGACTTTTTCTTTCTGAGCTTATGGATTTATTTGTGGCTGGCCGAGACCAGTCAGCAGACGATCAGCCAAACAACCTGGCTGAAGGTCAACCCCCATTGAAACCATTGTAACGTTCTCCTACATTCCGACGCGGTATAATCACTCATAGCGAAATATACCCAACATCAAGTCATAAAGAGGAAATAACGAGAAGGGACGACAATATATGATATTGTGATAGTTACTCATAAATACGGACCATACATTAAAAAAAGCTACAGTGCTTCTAAATACAATTTAACAGCGCAAAGTTTGTGCGCTTAAAAAGGTATTATGCAAACTGCAAAATGTACAGCACGTCAATCTGCTGAGTATATTTCTAGTGCAAAATTGAACATATGGGCACTTTTAGATTAAACCGTAGTAAACAGTGCAAAACAGAGGTCGAAACAAACAATCACAAGAATTTGGATGCCAGTTAGCAGAAAACAACAAGCTCACTGTTTGCATGACACACAGACACAATACACGCATGCACATGCATACACACAGACACAATACATGCATGCACATGCATACACACAGACACAATACATGCATGCACATGCATACACACAGACACAATACATGCATGCACATGCATACACACAGACACACAGCCCAATTGGTGTAGCAAATGGTTAAGTGGTGCACAAACAAAAATATATATGCAAAAAGTTGGAGCGTGGATTGATGAGACGTAGACGCTGCTGTTGATGAAAAGTACTCATGCTACCAGGCGGGTTTGGACACGCGAGTCTGAAGAGTCTGGTTTGACCACGGCGAGGCAAGGCTATACACAGTGCGTGCTACAGTACATGCTTCAATAAAAACATCGTTGTACCTTGTTCTGAAACCTACATTACGCTGCAGCACACCGCACGGATCAGCTGGTGCATGTGCAGCAACGCAGACAGACACGCGCTACTCACAGAGTTGCACACAAAATTGAGTTCACAGGGTTTACAGAGTAAGGGACCCTATACAAATAGGGTCGTCCAGGACAATTACGCTGGCGGATTTGGCCTAATTTATTAAGCTAAATCCGACCCAATTCCGACTCTACTCGCAAACCTACCCCCCATGTCCACAGACCCCCCCTTTTACCCAATTTGCTCAATAAGGGTGCCAATCGACTGGGCTTGAGCTGAGGATTCCGATGATATATCTAAAACTTTGTGGAAGTGGCCCTAAAACTACTGGAGACCCCACACCCATACTAAAACCACACTAAGCCATCTGTCAAAACGTTGCACAAAACATTGCACACGAAACCCTCAAGCACGCATTTTTAGTCCATGTCGCGCCGTACGTGCTCCACAGCACAGATCAGCTCTTGCAAAATTGGTGGCATGTGCTATACACACACTGCTTAGAAATTGACATGTGGAGCAGCAAAAGCTACATACACACTACTCAGAGAGTGGCATGGAGAGCAACAAAAGCTACACACACACACTACTAAGAGATTTATATGTAGAGCAGCAAAAGCTACACACACTCTACTCAGAGTTGCACCCACGGACCCCACAAGCTAGTACGTCCTCAAGCCCATGTCACACACACACACACACACACACGGCATACGCCACAGGCCACCCTTCTCCAACCCTTCCTTAAACCTTCGCTCACCCATTCTCGACCTCCTTTGACTTTAGGCCCTTCAGCTCAAGGTGCACGTAAGGCATTCACGTAAACCCACGTAAAACCATGTAAGCCCATGTAAACCCATGTGAGCAACTGTTTAACAGAGCTGCACAAGTCACGCTGAATGTGTTCCACAGATCAGACCAGCTCATGCGTGTTTCGAGCACCCTAAAAACCCAAGTCGCGCTGAATGTGCTCCACAGCACAAATCAGCTCATGCGTGTTTCGAGCACCCTAAAAACCCAAGTCGCGCTGAATGTGTTCCACAGCACAAATCAGCTCATGCGTGATTCTGGGGTCATACTGAGAGTGGCCTGCCTCTGGCACCACCACCAACTGCAAGCACAGTGTGTGTGTGTGTGTGTGCGTGTGTGTGCGTGTGTGTGTGTATGTGTGTGTGTGTGTGTGTGTGTGAAAGAGAGAGAGACTGGGGGCAGATATCTCAAGTCTTTCTTGTCCGTCATTTGTGAAACCAATAACGTTGGAAGGAAGAGGGAGGAAAATAGAGCAAAAATGCGATAGTGGGAACGTCAGCACATTCAGGACTGGAATTGCATTGATCACACTCATATCCTCACTGCTGCAGCACACTGCAAGCACACCCAGAAGGTCAACATTCAAACAAGGACAAACACACACACATCACACACACACACCTGGGCTCGTAGCCATGCTCAATTGACATGTTTTTGTTTGCATGTTTTAACGATTCAGGCTAGACACTTGAATTTGATGGTAAACATTAGAAACCTTGATTGTAGATTATAAGTATTAATGGTAGACATTATAAATATTAATGGTAAACATTAGAAACCTGATGGTAGACATTATAAACATTGGTGGCAGACATAATAATTAGTAATGGTAGACAATATAAACCTGCTGCGTCTGTGACAACACACATTGCAAGCCAAACAAATACACACTAGCAGCAAAACATACCCACTCCCTATACATGAACACCACACCACACAAAGAGGAAAGGAAATGCACACCTGCATTTGTGGCCATGCGCAGTGTAGGTCCCACACATTGGCAGGTGGGCAGATGAGGTCGGCTGCACCTTGGATGGCAATGCATCGCACACCATGCGCCTGCAAGCGGACAATGCCAACGTGTGTGTGTGTGTTTGTGTGTGTGTGTGTGTGTTTGTGTGTGTGTGTGTGCGCGTGTGTGTGTGTGTGTGTGTGTGTGTGTGTGTGTGTGTGTGTGTGTGTGTGTGTGTGTGTGTGTGTGCGCGCGCGTGTGTGTGTGTGTGTGTGTGTAAGTTTGTGTGTGTGTGTGTGTGTGTGTGTGCGTGTGTGTGTGTGTACGCGCGATGCAGACACAGGTCCAGAGTAGCAAATCAACCTCAGCCTGATAGGAAGGGCTTTCTTATGCACTGTGTTCCAGTTTTCAAGTTCACTGTGCATTGGAGTTGTATAACACACAGTGCACGCTACTCCATCTTTTTGATTCACACAAATCCACTGTGCATTGGAGTTGTATAACACACAGTCCAGTTTTCAAGTTCACTGTGCATTGGGCTTTCTTATGCACTATGTTGCAGTTTCAAGTTCACTGTGCATTGGAGTTGTATAACACACAGTCCAGTTTTCAAATTCACTGTGCATTTGAGTTGTATAACACACCGTGCACGCTACTCCATCTTTACGATTCACACAAATCCACTGTGCATTGCAGTCGTGTGACACACAGTGCACGCTCCTCCCTTTTTCTGATTTCATTTCTCACATGGTTGTGCGTTGTGCTGCACACAGCGCTACGTCCTCAGCATCATGCAGCTGATGTTGAGTTGGCTACCTTAGGACATAGCTAGGGTTAGGACATAGCTAGGGCTACCTTAGAACATAGCTAGGGTTGGCCAGTGATACATTTATAGGTATATACGGTGTGCCATAAACGGTATTTTAAGCAGGGAAATCACGTACATACGGTCATATACGGTGTGAATATACGGTTCTGACCAACCCTAGACATGGCTAATGCTGAGTCAGCTGTCATCAAATTGATCTGCTTCTTCACTCAATTTCCCTAGTACAGAGCGCACGCTCTGCCCTCCTTCCGATCCACTTTCTCACTCAGTTGTGATGTATAAACATTGCCCTCCTTTCGATCCACTTTTTCACTCAGTTGTGATGTATTAAACATTGCCCTCCTTTCGATCCACTTTCTCACTCAGTTGTGATGTATAAATAAACATTGCCCTCCATTTCCAGTGCGACATTTCCGTCGTTCGTGCTGTAAACAGCGCCATTTCCAATAAACATTTGAAGACCATATAATTGTGAATTCTCAGCCAATCATACCGTATTTACACAATATATATGTGATTCTGGCCAACCCTACCCCTATGCGTATCCGCAACGATGGAACACTGTGACGTACCAACCAAGGCTCACTCATTATCACACTGAAACCTATTTGAATTATCAACTGAGTCTCATTCCAAATCACACAGAGATTTATTTGAAGCACCAACCGAGGCTCATTCCAAATCACAAAGAGATTCATTTGAAGCACCAACCAAGGCTCCCTCAAAATCACACAGAAACGTATTTGAAATTCCAACGGAGCTCATTCCTAATTAAACAGAAAAACCATTTGAATTACCAACCGAGCCTCATTCCAAGTCACAAAGAGATTCATTTGAAGCACCAACCAAGGCTCAGTCAAAATCACACAGAAACCTAATTAAATTACTAACGGAGCTCATTCCAAATCACACAGAAAACCATTTGCATTACCAATTAAGGCACATTTCAAATCACACAGAAACCTATTTGAAATACCAACCAAGGCTCACTCAAAGTCACACAGCTCAAGGACGGACCTGCAACGACGCAATTCTTTGAGGCGCTAACAAGGGGTCATGCTCGAGGTCAAAGGCGTAGGCAGTGCTGTAAGCGCACTCCAGCAACGCCTGCAGTATGTGTGTGTGTCTGTATGTGTGTGTATGTGTGTGTGTGTGTGTGCATGCGCGCACGTGTGCATGCCAGTGTGTCTCCAAATGTCCCACCCCCTTTACATATGACCACATCCTCACACACACACACTCACACACACACAAACACACGCACGCGCGCACACACACACACACACACGTTTTCACACATCATCACCACACGCACACACACGTCCGCACCTGTGCCGTGCTGGATGACATCCCATTCTCTCCTTCGAATGTCATAGCCCTTTCCAGCACAGCATCCCTCTCCCTCCTGCTCTGCACTCCATTTTCAGTCCCTTGCCCTCCCTCTCTCTCCCTCCTGCCATGCAATCCGTTTTCAGTCCCTTGCTTCCCAATTTTGC
>Ga0307968_1001407_pt1:0-15000 | contig 19559 bp, 14 predicted proteins | sample OrgLakmetagen650_FD_201834 | JGI IMG/M metagenome (GOLD analysis project Ga0307968, IMG submission 201834) | Saline water microbial communities from Organic Lake, Antarctica - #650 | ecosystem: Environmental > Aquatic > Non-marine Saline and Alkaline > Saline | place: Antarctica: Organic...
TGCATCAGTACAAAGTCACAGCCATCACCTGTACAGCCATCACCTGTAGCTGCCAATTAGGTGGTGGCAGCATCATACCATCTAACAGTTGTACACAATCAAATTGCATCAGTACAAAGCCACAGCCATCACCTGTACAGCCATCACCTGTAGCTGCCAATTAGGTGGTGGCAGCATCATACCATCTAACAGTTGTACACAATTGACTTGCATCAGTACAAAGCCACAGCCATCACCTGTACAGCCATCACCTGTAGCTGCCAATTAGGTGGTGGCAGCATCATACCATCTAACAGTTGTACACAATCGACTTGCATCAGTACAAAGCCACAGCCATCACCTGTAGCTTTCAGCTGGGAGGGGGCCTCGTGGGGTATCTTGGTGAGCACACTGTTCCACCACCTGCGAGCAGCAGAGGACAGCATGGTAGGACATGAGAGCTTTTAGTCATATTACAAACGTTACAAGCAGTCAGGCGCATTGAGTGAAGGATCATCTCCTGTGAGCCTGTATGTAGGGCATGTGTAGGCAATTTGTGGTCTAAACTCTTCAGGGCACTTAAATTCTTAAAAACAGGGCAAACAGACACACAGACACACTGCGGGCACATACACTTCCACAACACATACACAGACACACTACGGGCACATACACTTACACAACACATACACACACAGACACACTGCGGGCACATACACAACACAACACACACAGACACACTACGGGCACATACACTTACACAACACATACACGCACAGACACACTGCGGGCACATATACTTACACAACACATACACACACAGACACACTACGGGCACATACACTTACACAACACATTCACACAAAGACACACTACGGGCACATACACTTACACAACACATACACACAGACACACTACGGGTACATACTTCAGCACATTACATCCGTGGGGACTCTCTTCCCTGATTAGAATACATGACATTTGCTGGTGTTACTGTGCATTAGAGTCAATCATGTGCACACGTGGGCACTTTCTTGCAGATGAGGCACAGCGTCACATGCGACAGATAAGCAGTGGCAACACAGGGAGGCACTCTCTGTGCTCTGTGTGCGTAACAGTACACACCAACATTACAAAGTGAAAAGGCATCAGAGGATGGCAGGCATGAAATGGTGCTTCAAGATATCTGTTTGTATCGTTTTGCCGTCCTTTTATGAAACCAATGAAAGTAGCTTGCCCTTAGCCCTTAGCTTAAGCCTCTCAGACTCTCATTTTACGACGATTTCTAGATCGGACATGGCGTTAAGCTGTGGCAATGGGATTGGGCCTTGATCTAGACACAACTCTCACACATCTGGACCATCTTTAAGATGCACACTCACTTCACGCCCAACCCGCTGCGCTCTTTAAAGGTGAGGCTGTCTGAACTGGCATCAGCGATCTGCACACACACAGAATGAAGAGAGAACGCTCAAAGACAGGTCTGGCCAATACAATGTAGGCTGCTAACAAAATGCAGGCATTGCAAGAGGCAAACAAGCTGTATGATGATACAAGAGACTAAGCGCAAAAAACACAGGCACTGCATGGGACACACCACTGCTGTACGGTCTGGTCCACACAGTTCTTTGACCGGGAAATCACAAATTGTACCATTGAATGTACGGCTGGTGTATGTGCGCGTTTGATATAAGGCAACTATAATAATGACAGGTAGTTGCTAAAAATACAAAGAGGCAAACGACCCATTACAACACTAACACTCTAAAACATCTTCAGCAACTGAGATATTGCTATTGTGGCAATTAGATCCTTTAAAATTTATTTTTAGCTACAGCATGGTAGCATATATCTGGAAGTACCGTGAACAAATTGTAACAGAGAGGAAAAGCTTGCTCAGCTTGTCGCCCTCTTCAACCTCTCGACCCCTGGGCGTATCCAATCCATTTTTTGTGAACAGGCCTTTGGACTTTGTTGAGGTGAAAAGCCCTTTGGCCTGTCCCAAACTCCTGGATCTGTCCAAACCACTTCCCTTTTCAATTCATCCTTTGAGGAGAACAGGCCTTTGGCCTGTCTGGAATTCCTCTATCTTTCCAAAACACTTTCCTTGAACTGATCAAAAGAGTAGCTTTGCTACCTCGCTGCCTATCTACAATTAAACATCTAGCAGCAATTTTGTAAATACACATTCGACAGCCTTGTATTGAACTCAGTAAACAGCATTCAGAGCTCAGATCGCCTCGTCCTACCTCTAGAGCAAAGTAAATGTTGCCCTTCATCCAGTCTGCTTCTTGACGCACGCTAGGAATCTGAGAGGATTGGATGGCTGCCCTGCAAGCGGCACAGAACGGTAGGCACAATCCTTACAGAGCAATGATCGACCTGAGGCTTTTCAATGATTGGAGTTTGCCGAGACTGTATGGCTTCAAGTCGAAAACATGAAGAAGGACAGCTTGTGCAGGAGCAATTGCCTGTTCATTAGGACAGCTTGTGCAGGAATTACTGCCTGTGGGAAGGACAGTTTTTGCAGGAGCTGTCGCCTGTGGACAGGACAGCTTGTGCAGGAGCAATTGCCTGTGGGAAGGACAGCTTGTGCAGGAGCTGTCGCCTGTGGGAAGGACAGTTTTTGCAGGAGCAATTGCCTGTTTATTAGGACAGCTTGTGCAGGAGCTGTCGCCTGTGGAAAGGACAGCTTGTGCAGGAATTACTGCCTGTGGAAAGGACAGTTCTTGCAGGAGCTGTTGCCTGTGGGAAGGACAGCTTGTGCAGGAGCTGTCGCCTGTGGGCCCTGAAAGTAATATTTTAATTTGAAAGGGATGGATCGAAAGTGTTCTGACATGATTGGGTACAGACCTACTAACGCAAAAAGCATAATATACTTTGTACTTTTAACTCGCTCTCTTCTGATTGTGCAATAATTTCAAAAAATCTGTCGGCTTTTTTGTTTTAGAGCACAGGGTGGAGCAGATATGTGTAAGGGGAAAAGGCATTCTTGTTGAAGAAGGTCTAATCAACAGGGAGATGTACCTTAGGAGCGGCAAGTGAAAATTGCACAGTAAGATAGCTTCCACTTTCACATATAACAAGCAACAATAAAAAGTAAGAGGGCATTCTGAACGTCCAAAGTATTCCCTCCTGAACAATGACACTTATTTGCACTATAATAACCACTAAATTTGCGCAAACGGATACCTTCTCATATTCTCTAGGGCATTGTACAAACCCACATATTTCACACACACACACACAAACACACACACAAACAAACACACACATACACACACACGCATGAAGCATCTGTAAGCGTCCCATACATGCATTGCACACATCCTAACGGGCGCTTCCCCTTCACTACCCTTCAAAATTACAGAGGACTAAAGCACAAGCAGGGCTTGCAGACTTACCAGCGGCTTAAGAAATCGAATAGGTCTAGCGGGATGACGAGGGCACTGTTTTGAATGATGAACAGATTCTTGTTTGCAGCAGCAGCAGCCGTCCTGAAAGGTCAAGGCAGGAAACAGGAACTGAGCTTGAACGGAAAACATGACAATAGATCTGGAGGGGCAGGAGAGGCAGCAACACCAAATTTGGTGGGAGTGACCGCAGATGTGGAATGCTGGAAATGCTTGCATTGACTCTGTTGTCAATGAAATGTACACGCACGCACAGTCACACGCAATACATATATATGTACACATGCCCAAACAGAGACACGCACACACATAGACACACACCCAACACTAACATGTTGCACTGAATGGACTAACTGCTGTATTGGATGGACTAACTGGATGGACTAACTGTTGTACTGGATGAACTGTACTGGATGGACTAATTGGATGGACTAACTGTTGTACTGGATGGACTAACTGCTGTATAAAATGACTAACTGGATGACTAACTGGATGGACTAACTGTTGTACTGGATGGACTGTACTGGATGGACTAGCTGGATGGACTAACTGTTGTACTGGATGGACTAACTGCTGTAAAAAATGACTAACTGGATGTACTAGCTGGATGGACTAACTATTGTACTGGATGGACTAACTGCTGTAAAAAATGACTAACTGGATGTACTAGCTGGATGGACTAACTGTTGTACTGGATGCACTGTACTGGATGGACTAGCTGGATGGACTAATTGTTGTACTGGATAGACTGTACTGGATAGACTGTCGTACTGGATGGACTAACTGGATGGATTAACTGGATGGATTAACTGGATGGATTAACTGGATGTACTAATTGTTGTACTGGATGGACTGTACTGGATGGACTGACTGCTGTGCTGGAGGACTAACCTGTTGTATTGGATGTTCCAGCATGCTCCCACCAGCAAGTTTTCAGGGAAGAAGTCGTCCTTGTTTTTAGGCATGTTTGACAGCACCTGCGAGTGCCATGTTGTGTGTTGGTCAGCAGCAGTTTGCTGCACTTTGTGCAGGGGGGTATCGAGGGCTAGCTGGGAAGCCAATGGTGCACTGACGTAAGTATTGTGGCTGCCCTGAAAGCGTTGTGGGCTGTGGAAAGGCCAGCAACGACCCTTTTGAGCACGACTTAAATTTTGGGCAAGTCAGGGTAACTAACGGTCATTATGTATTATGGGAGGGGGTGGATATGCATTGTAGAAGGGAGTGTTCTAGGTACAAGTCCACCGTGTAAATTGACGCACGCTTCCAGTCTGTGAGGTACATCACAACATCCTAGCTGCTGTGATCAAGCTCTCGGGAAAAACGGTAGGTTTGGCCCAAAATGCAAATGGAGTTTTATATATACACGCATTTCCTGATACCCAGGGAACTAATTAAGAGAGAAGGATAGGGCCCTAGGGTTGTGCACAAGAAACACAGAGAGTGGCTGCAGGGCCTGCTCATATTGTATTCACTGCCTGCACAGTTTTTTGATTACCTATGTCCCTTGCAAGTTGCAATGGCTTCGCCATCCCAACCTGATGTACTTTCCAGGCCAAGACGCCCAAGCACCTCAAACATCTAGCAAGCACCTCCAGAACCTACCAAGGGCCTCCAAAACCTACTGAATACTCTGCAGCTGCAAGAGTGCCTGAGTTCTTCAAGGCGAGTGTAACCGAATGTCAGTTGGAGTTGTCTTGGCGCAGCTTGCGCTGTGGAAGCCATCGTTCTATGTTTGGGCCCTAGTCGACGTTTAGGCTTGGTTGTGGTCTCAAGTGTAACTCCCATTCTACCTTAAGAGAGTTTGCGTCGGAATAGAATTACCAGGTTGAGCGTGCAAAACATACCCAGGACCTCCAAACCTACCAGGTATAGCATGCATAATGTGCCCAGGACCTCAAAAGCCTACCAGGTTGAGCGTGCAAAATATGCCCAGGACTTCCAAACCTACCAGGTATAGCATGCATAATATGCCCAGGACCTAAAAAGCCTACCAGGTTGAGCGTGCAAAATATGCCCCAAACCTCCAAACCTACCAGGTATAGCATGCATAATATGCCCAGGACCTCAAAAGCCTACCAGGCTGAGCGTGCAAAACATACCCAGGACCTCCAAACCTACCAGGTTGAGCGTGCAAAATATGCCCCAGACCTCCAAACCTACCAGGTTGAGCGTGCAGATTGTGCCCTGGACCTCAAAGGCCTACCAGGTTGAGCGTGCAAAATATGCCCAGGACCTCCGAACCTACCAGGTATAGCATGCAAAATGTGCCCAGGACCTCAAAAGCCTACCAGGTTGAGCGTGCAAAATATGCCCCGCACCTCCAAACCTACCAGGTTGAGCGTGCAGATTGTGCCCTAGACCTCAAAGGCCTACCAGGTTGAGCGTGCAAAACATGCGCAGGAACTCCAAAACTTACCAGGTTGAGCGTGCGAAACGTGCCCCTCTCTAGATCCACGTTCACCGTGTGCAAGTTAAGGTCGAAGTCCAGCTCAATGGCTTCTCCTGTTTCTGCAGGGTCTGATGGAGCCCCAGGCAGAGGAGGCAGGTAGGGGCCCACCAGAGTCACGTTCCTGCAAAGAATATTCAGTCGTGTCAGTTACAGAAATGGAGCATGGTGCCTTTAGGCTTAGATACGTAAGCAGAGGAGGCAGGTAGGGGCCCACCAGAGTCACGTTCCTGCTGAGAAAAATAGATGGTGTGAGTTACATTAATGGAGCACGGTGTCAATTGGTTTTAGATTTAAGCAGAGGAGGCAGGTAAGGGGCCCACCAGAGTCACGTTCCTGCTGAGAAAAATAGATGGTGTTAGTTACATTAATGGAGCACGGCGTCAATTGGTTTTGGATTTAAGCAGAGGAGGCAGGTAAGGGCCCACCAGAGTCACACGTTCCTGCAGAGAAAAATAGATTTCGTTAGTTACATTATTGCAGCACGGTGTCGACTGGTTTTGAAGATTTAAGCAGAGCAGCCCCGCTGAGTTTTTTGTATGTTAAACCATGTGCGAAGTGTGGCAACATAATCTTGAGAATAAGGGCCCACCCACATTCAAGGGCCCACCAGGGAGGGTCACGTTCCTGCAGAGAATAGTAAGTCATGTTTATTACAAGTATTGTAATGGAACATGGTGTCTTTTGGTTTTGAACATTTAAGCAGAGGAGGCAGTTACGGGCCCACCCATAATCACGTTCCTGCAAAGAAAATCAAGAGATGTGCGCATAAAAGTTGAGTGTCCTTTGAAGCCTGGACCCAAGCACAAAGGCAGGTGGGCAAACCAGGGTCAGCTTCAAAAGAGCAAGGCAGCAAAAAAGGTTTGCAGATGCTTAGGTGTCGGAGATGTTGCCTGCAGGAATCGCCGACAATATCTTGTGTGTGTGTGTTTATAATGTTAACAAGAGCATGTTTGTATGTAGGTTTGGAGCCCCAGGAATCGCCGACAATACCTTGTGTGTGTGTGTGTGTGTGTGTGTGTGTGTGTGTGTGTGTGTTTATAATGTTGACAAGATTGTGTTTGTATGTAGGTTTCGAGCCCCAGGCAGAAATTAGTCTCACAGGGTCGGTCATATTCCCGCAAATAAGGAGCAAATACTGACAGGGTTGGCCATACACGCTGTATATGTCCGTATATTTCAGGGATGGGTCATACGGACTTCTGAGACGTCCCATACGGTATAATACGCTATTAATACGCAATACGCGTATAATACGAAAACATATTTATGCTATTTTGGGGGGTACCCTGGGCTTGCATCAACCACCCTCCAACCACTACGAATTGTCCCCCCAGCCTCCAAAACATTATAATGCCTCCTGGTAAAGACCCTAAGTGGCATCGTGTTGTTGTTATGGGACAGAAGGGGCAGATTTACGAGATGCCAGATGCCAGATGCCAGATTTCCGAGATTTCAGCAGCGGTGCCCCCCGCATCCACGAGCACTTCATGAGGCAGAATCCCGGTGTAGGTGTAGCAGCATGCAAAGCTGACCCGGCCGGAATCCTCAGGGCGTAGTCGCAGCGCTCGCATGGGAGAAATTGCCGACGCTAGCGCTCAGAGGGAGGAGCATGCAGGAAAAGAGAGGCACCTGCACAGGACTACAGCAAGCACATCAGCAGCAGCATCTACACAGCCATTGGACACCTGCAGCAAGAGGGCAGTGACCAAGGCTGGTGTGGATGCAGCTGTTGCACAACTCATCTACGCTACAGGCACTACCTTCTAGGTTGTGGTAGCAATAAGCAAGTGATCATGCTACGTTCTGAGGGGCTGGGAGTTTCTCTGGGGGGCTCTAGAGGGCTTGGAAGTGCCTTTGGGGGGCTCTAGAGGGCCTGGAGTGCTTTTTGGGGGGGCTCTGGGGGGCTCGTGGCTGCAAAAGTCGTTTAGTGCCCAAAATCGTATTATAAGGAGCAATTTGAAAAATACGGTTGAATGCGTGATAAATACAATACGACGTATAATACGCCTACGCGGTATAACCCATCCCTGGTATATTTGATTAATTTCCTGCAGAAAGTACCGTTTATTTACCGCTTATATATGGTTCTGGCCAACACTAAGTGTTTTTTTTGTTTGTGCCGTAATGCACAAGGCGGGGAATATGTTACAAAAGATATGAAGAAACAGAAGAGAAACACAGCAAAAGTGGGGAAATGACAAATTACTTTTGCTGTCCTGTAAAAAACAAGTTATACACAGGTCATCATTTGTTCAACGTTCAGATTTGTTTGGCAGCTTTCAGCCGTGATCTACCTCTGCCTTTTGCCCAAAGGGTCATCTGCCCACCAGCAATCCATATCCACCTAAATTACATGAGCAGATTCCATGCTATGCTACTTTACGTGCGTGCGCACATTGAGAATCTGAGTCGAACCCTGCACAAAACGGGTGCAAATAATTATTTGCCTGACAGCAACTTACAGCACATGCTGCAATCAACCCCCCTGTGAATGTCCACCCCCATGTGGCTCCATGTCTCAGTCGACCTGGAACCTCACGTGCTGCAATTACATGCTTACCATCCTTCCAGAACCTCATACACACACGATCGAGCCCACCTGTATATGTCCACTCCCCCCGGTTCCCAGCCTTGGTCGACCTGGAATCTCATGTGCTGCATCACATGCACCACCACATGGCCACCAGGAGCCACGTGCTCTTGCAGCTGCTGCAGCGCCTGCACATGTGCAGAATGAGAGGGCTTCAGTCAGGCATCAGTACAGAAAACTAATAGATGTCTACACAAAAAGCACCAAGTGCGGCGTCAAAACATGGCCACTAGGAGGGAGGAGGAGCATGCACTTGCAGCTGCACACACATGCACAAGCACATACATGCACACCAGTACACATACGGCCATACAATTGCACACACTCACACACACACTCTCCATCTCTCTCTCTCTCTCTCTCTCTCTCTCTCTCTCTCTCTCTCTCTCACACACACATACACATTTACATGCACCTCTTTCAGCTCAATGACGGAGTGTGCGAGCCTGGAAGCACAAGGAATTTGGCCGCTGGTCCACACCACCTCCGCTGCTTCTGCTGCGGTCAAATTGGCGACCAAAACACGGTCCTGTGAATTAACGCTCATCTCATTGTCGTCGCTCAGGCTTCTCTTGCTGCTACGCCAAACGCTGCTGCTCAAGTCAGAGTTTTCAGTGCTGCTGAGTTCATTGCGGCTACTGTTACTGCTGCTTTTGCTGCCGCGGCCGCTTTCGCTGCTACTGCTGCTGCTTCCCCAAGCACTGTTTGTGCTACTGAGACCCCTGCTGCTGCTGCTGCTGCTGCTGCTGCCGCTGTTGCTGTTGCTTGTTGCCGCTGTTGCTGTTGCTGGTTGTGGACAAGTGAGTGTCACGTTTGTGGCTGCGACTTGGGGGCCTTGCCATTTCACAAATCTCACTGTGCCCAGGCCCACCTGCAGCGACAGAAAGTTGGCGACCTTTGTGATCATATGTACTACAGGACCTGGTATGTATTACTCTTGTAATTCTTGTTCAGGAAAGGTCTACTTGGTAGTGACCTGCTCAATCGTACTTGCGAAAACAATTGTCTCTGTTAGGGTCCTTGCAACACAATATTTTCTTGGTAGTGACCTGCTCAATCGTACTTGCAAACACAATTGTCGCTGTTAGGGTCCTTGCAACACAATATTTTCTTGGTAGTGACCTGCTCAATCGTACTTGCAAAAACAGTTGTCTCTGATAGGATCCTTGCACACAATATTGTCGTGTGTGTGTGTGTTGTGTGTTTTCCGTACGTGTAGCACAGCACTCGCTGTGGTAATTCCACTGTACGAGTGTTTTTCTGTGGTAAACTATATTTGTGGTTAACGTACGTAATATGTAACTGTATGTCATCCTAATACTAGCAGGCAAAACTTGCTGATTGTCACTTCAAATCATTGTATGGAGGCTTTTGATGTTGGCCAGATCCATACACGTGCACAGTCCATCCGTCCATCCATTAACGTCGTTAATACATTGTGCACGACCGTTTTCTGAAGATCTCCCTGCCGAAGTAACATACACACACCATACATGTGTATGTACATACATTTGGCACGGTGTATACATATATAAACGTGGTATAGGTATGCAAATAGGTAATTATTATTAGTGGTAAATACAGCTTGGAGAGCCTTGCCGACACTTCATTTCCTCGTCGATGCATGCATGCTATTATACTCGTACAACTTATACTCGTACAACTTGTAATCAATTACTCATATGAATTGTGCCTTGTGACACAAGAGGCGCATAGTTGCTTGCAACAAGGGCTCACGTACTTAGGAGCAAGCTGTTGAGTAATTGCTTATAGTAAAACCAGATTTGCGTGTTTATTACACACATTTGCACACACGCACAAGCAGGCAGGCACACACATTTGCGTACGCACGCACAAGCACACACACTAGCACACTTACAAGTTATAAACACGCACATACACACACACTGACAGGCATGCTAATTCACAGGCGCATCAAGCCATAATGCGGTAAAGAATAAATCGACAACGAGCTGGACCCTCATCCCCACACACACCTCCATCTCCCCATACTTGGTGACTGCACCGAGGCTTGGAAACGAAGCCTCCAGGGCACACACATGCTGCATACTGCTAAGCAGATCCGAGCATGACTCTAGGGCGTACTCCACATCTTCCAGTTGAACCTTCGCGTCTGGGGACAGAGAGAAGGCTAGTGGAAGGAGGAGGGCAGGGTCTTGGGATGATGATGATGATGAGGGGACACCCAGCTGGCCTGCGTTGATGCTTAAGCTGAGGCCTCTGAGTGTCAGGGTGGCACCTGTGTGTGTATGTGTGTGTGCATGTGTGTATGTATGTATGTATGCGTGTGTTTATGTGTGTCTGTGTGTGTGTGTGTGTATGTGTGTGTGTGCGTGTGTGTGTGTGTGCGTGCGCGTGCGTTTGCGTGTGTGTGTGTCTGTTTGTGTTTGTGCGTGTGCGCGTATTCCCATGCGTGCTTGCACATTGCATCCTCAAGAGGAAACCCACCATCTTCAATCAGAAGCTGCCCCCCTAGAGCTATTTTGGTCTGCCCCCCATCGTCGCCTTGAAGAGCCAGACTGGTGTTCAACGAGGCCAAGTTCGGGAGCTCCCACGTGCCATTCAACTTGATGATAGAGACACCAGGTTCTGGCGGGAGCGTTAGAGAGTTAGGAACGACCAAGCTAGAGATTGTCGCCAAGTATGAGTGAAGTATGAGGGCCCCCGGAAAGAATACAAGCAAGTGCATTGGCTAAACCATGTTTTCTCTTTTTCATTATTTTTCAATTGTGAATAATAATGGAAACATGCGACGTCGAAAGGTCACCCCTAAATTTGCTGCGTGTGTAGTAAGGTTGAATTGCTGTATTTCCAGGCCAATGAATGGTTTCAAGTTTCGTGACCATGAAGAGGCACTCAAAGGGTCCATCGTTAGACTCCCTTAATCAAGCTGGTGTCCAGTGTCATCGCTACCAGCGGAGTCTTTTCTTTTATTTTTTCTTTTCTTAGGACCACAGAAAAGAAATAGTCAATGTGGGGCGGGAAATGAGGGTTACATCACAGGCCTCAGAAACCCTGCCTGATGAGTTGATACTGCTGGAACTAAAAAAGAAAGAAAGAAAAGGAAGGAAGAAAAGAACGCAGATAGTGTAAACACTACCGGCATGGATTAGGAAAGGATGTTGTTTTGTGTTCTGCACCGCCCACCCAATGGATGCAGAGACACAACACCCCACACCTTGAGAATTGAATTAGGAGAAGCTTTTCAGTGGGGTCAGGTGGTTGGGATGCAGAAGCCTGCACACCATCAGGAGTATTGCTTAGATATTTGTAGGGGTTCTTGTGTTCAATATCTCGCCTCATCTGTATGATTTTTGTTGCGGATCTGACTGCATGTAGGCTTTATTTTTTCATGAGTGCTGTGGGACCAGTAAGCAACTCCGAGACTGTGGAGTGGGTTCCTTGTGTGGCTGCTCTAGATGGTGCCTGTTGCTCCTAGCAGGATGGGTGGTGTGAAGGGCTTTACTGTCCGAGTAAGCGATGCATTAGCAGCTTATGTTGTTCTCGTGCCTTTTCTGCTTGTTGAGTAGGGGAAGTGTCTACACAGTAGTAAATTTCGATCATCTATATCACGTTTGTTTGGTTGAATGTGTCTTGGTGGTACTATGGATTGGCAGCGCCCTCTTCTAGGTTAGTATGAAGAACTCTTATTACATTATTGGCAGATCTAGTTTAATACGTGTTTGAGCACTAGAAAGGGCACGTCTAGTATGGACAAGTCTAGCAAAATAATCAACAAAATGTACAGTATGGAGCTTGAAATAAAGTTTCCTAGCTCTCTCAAAATCAAGACCTAAGTTTTTTAGAGGTTCCATCACGTGAGTGATGTAGATGGTACCACCCTCACCAAAAAGGCCAGTGTGGAGAGTAGCGTACACTCTTTGAAAACTGTCACAGAGAGCTTTGTGCTGTTTCTGCACGGCGCATAACTGGTTCTAATGTCTATTTTTCTCACAGTGCCTGATCTCAAAAAGGTGGGTGTCACGCTGATGTCTGCCTGAATCTTTCTTAGTAGTAAGTCGATGCTGCTGCAAAACTCCCAATCTCCCTCCTCAGTTGCACCCTGCCACTCTGAAGATCCCACCCCCATCCATATTTTTGTTGTTGAGCAACGTGATGTAGTGGAGATGGAGGCACCAGCAAAGCGTCTAAACGCCTAGAGACGAATCTGTATCCTAAAAGCGAAGGGGGTTGTGCCCTTTGCTTGGTGCTATTCTTATCTTGGTCTGGTTTGTTGTCCAATAGGCAGCCCATGGATTTCTCTTGCAAGCCAACGGTGTCCTGAACAGAGGACAGGCTTCCTCAATGTGGTGTGGATGCTCAATGTGGTGTGGATGCCATGATGACTAAACTCTGTAACTCAGGGGCAAGTACCAGCTAATAATCATCTGATTATTGGGACGTACGTAGGTGAGTGTCCACACCAATCACCATTAGAGTCCCCTATGTTAGCATTCCTTCTCCCCTTCTGTTCGCATTCCTCCCTCCCCCCCATGTTTCCTTCTCCCCTTATGTAAGAACTCCTCATCCACCCTACTAAGATGTTACTACAATGTTACAAATAAAGCCATCAGTCAAAAAGTGCGACTGCTAGGCTGCGTATGTAAAACATTGACTCATCCACCCTACATCTGTACACCTTCATCCTGGTCCGGGACCTCCTCTTCTAATCCCTCTTCCTCGCCTTCCCCTTCCCCCTCAGCGACCCCCACACACACAAAGCCGTCCCCCCCATCCCTGACATCCCCCTTGACCTCACCCGGACACGCAGCACCATATGACACGGCGCCCTGTGCCTCTGCTGCCCCCTGTTTTGTGTCACCCTCTTTCCCAACTGCAGCCTTCTCTACCACCCCCTCTCTTGCCGAGCCTGCGGACCCCCCCTGCTGTGAGTGACCCCTTTCTGCCCCCTCTGCCTCTTCCTGCTGCACCCCCCCTCCTCCTGTTTGCGTGTGCCTTTGAACTGCCACCCCCTCCTCCTCCTCTTCGTCGGCGTCCTCCAGTGACGGCAGAGGGGGTAGTAACGCTTCCAAGGGCAGAGGCTCTGCTTCTGGTGGCCACTCAATGCTAGGGTCATCTGTGAGACATTACAAAATTCACAAGGTTTACGAGAAAAAAGGCTTCCAGTCAAGAAGTATGACTGCTCGCCTGTTCATAAAGTAAAATAAGTCCATGAATGAAAAAAAGGAGTTTGTTGTTTTTCTGGTGTAAAAAAGCAGGATGCTAGGGTCATATGTGAGACATTAAAAGAGCAGGAATGAGTGAGTGGGTTATGACAACAAGGATGTCTACGCGGCCGCCCAATGGCAGGCGCTCCATTTATGGGGGCCACACGATGCCAGGGTCGTCTGAGAAGCAACTATTTGGCAGGAAAGTTGAATGAGCAGGTTGTGGCAACAACAGAAGGGCTACGCTTCTGGAGGCTGACCGATGCTACGGTCCTCTGTGTGAGACTTAGAAGGGGCAAGAAATTTAAGCAGATCATGAAAACAAAGAGTTATAACTCTACCAAGGGCGAGAGCTCTGCCTCTGGAGGCCACTCAATGCTAGGGACGCCTGCAAGATGTTATTAGAAGCAGAAGCCGTTTTAGCTGCATTTCTGGCGATACTACCATAGGGCTTCACAACCATCTCCTGTATGTTCATTTGTAGGGTTGGCCAGAACCATATACATACGGTATACATACAGTATTTTTGGCTGAAATGTCACCAGATATACGGAGTATATACACGTATATATACGGTTCTGGCCACCCTATTCATTTGTCATCACTCGAATTTTGTGGCAATTATTCTTTTGGCAAGCCAACTAATGCTGCACCATTCAACTGCACATCCTCTCAGTCTGAGTACACGCACAAGGCACACAATCAACAGAAAGCTTGCCTTGCTTCCAGGTCCAGTGGACGTGACAAAAGGGATTAAGAGGCATGAGTCATTGAAGTGCCAAAGTGCAATCCCCCTCTTTGCACCCTTTCAAGGCGCGCCAGCTTGTTCTCAAGTCTCATGCCTTCAGCAACCCAATAAAACGAACACTCACACACACACACGCACATACACACACGCACACACATACATACACACACATACACTCACATACATATACACACAAATTACACACATACACGAAAGGCACACACACTCAGCTACAACTCAAAAGGCTTTCACTTCATACCTGGGCCGCTGCACTTTTGCAAGAAGCTGTTCCGCACAAGGAAACGCGTGGCTTGTAGCAACCAGCTTCGGTCGCGCCTGCAGTTAAATGAAGGAGAAAGGAGTGAGGGATTATTATAAGTTGTCACAAAGTGCAGTACTTCAAATTCTTATAAGTTGTCACAAAGTGTAGTACTTCAAATTGTTATAAGCTGTCACAAAGTGCAGTACTTCAAATCGTTATAAGCTGTCACAAAGTGCAGTATCCCAAATCGTTATAAGCTGTCACAAAGTGCAGTACTCCAAATCGTTATAAGCTGTCACAAAGTGCAGTACTTCAAATCGTTATAAGTTGTCACAAAGTGCAGTACTTCACAATGACATGCGTGCCTTGT
>Ga0307968_1001410_pt1 | contig 19544 bp, 19 predicted proteins | sample OrgLakmetagen650_FD_201834 | JGI IMG/M metagenome (GOLD analysis project Ga0307968, IMG submission 201834) | Saline water microbial communities from Organic Lake, Antarctica - #650 | ecosystem: Environmental > Aquatic > Non-marine Saline and Alkaline > Saline | place: Antarctica: Organic Lake...
GTAGTGGTGGTGGCGGTGGTGGTGGTGGTGGTGGTGGTGGTGGTGGTGGTGGTGGTGGTGGTGGTGGTGGTGGTGGTGGTGGTATTTATGAAGTCGCCTCTCCCTGAAGCAGCAACATGCTCGTCTTGACGTTGCAACACCTTGTTGTCGTGTCATCCTGTCATGACTTGTCACTCGATACTTCATACTGTATTGTTATCTCACAACTGCCCAAAATGTGCCTGCATTATTAATTGTTACGCAACGGCCCAAAATGCGCCTTGCAAGCACAGGAAGGTGCAGTCCAGCAGCTAAACAACCGGCAGTACACATGTGGCGTAGAGCTGGGCCTCCTTCTAGTGGAGGTATGTGGGATGCGTTGATGTGTGTACGTGTGCCTGCATATGTCTGTGCGAGAGTGTGTATATGTGTATGTGTGTGTTAATGTATGCACTGGGCGGTTTTCCTTTGTGTGGAGGGGAAACTTGTGACTTTTGGAAAAACTTTGTTCAAATCCTGACTTCCTGAAGAAGCTGTGTCAAAGGATGTGGCATACATAATGCATAGGGTTGGCCAAAACCATGCATATACACGTATATGTCGTGTATAAATGGTGTATGTACGGCATATTCAGCAGGGAAATTAACATGCATGTGGTCATTTGTGTGCCTGCCATTCGTGTCTCATGCCTGCATGTGGTCATTTTGTGTGCCTGCCATTCGTGTCTCATTTGTGTGCCTGCCATACGTGTGCCTGCACATGTACGGTTCTAGCCAACCCTAGACACACACAAAAGATGTGACATACACACACATTCCCCAGGCCTACACAGAGGACGCAGTGCCGGCCAGTGGCGGCTTGGAAGAGGCCACGGAGTCGTTGTGCAGCATCATTAGCTGCCTGTCTCCTTCAGCAGCTGCTGGCCCAGACGAGCCTGGCCGTGAAGCCAGCACAGCAGGTGGATACGTGTGCTGCACGTGTTCGTGACGTGAGGACCAGGTTGTCTGCTGAACCATACCATACAAGCACGAGCACGTACAATCTGAAATTATGCGAAACAAAGGATCCGTCGTACCAAACGGCAAAACCGAGATCACACTTGTTCTTGAATTTGCAGCAGCACCGGCGTCTGCAGGACATAGACAGAGCACATGAGCATGAGTGCCTACTACAGCTTCGAGTCTTACCAAACACGTATTGGCTTGCACCTGCAGCAGCACCGGCGTCTGTAGATACAGAAACAGAGCAAGCAAGCACGAGCCACGCCAAGAGCAAGAGCAGCGTGGTGGTCCGGGAGATGTCAAAGCTGGTCTCTGCGGCGGTGAAATGGGCACAAAAGTAAGTGCCCCCATTCAAATTGTACCCACGCAAATCTTGCCGGACCTGTTCCACTGGAGTCAGACATTTAGTGCCTCTCCATCTAATCACTTTGTGTACGCACACTGAATAAACGGCTCCTGCGCGTCCTTTGCAACCGCAGGCAATCGAACTTTGGTGCTTCTCGAACAATACACACAACGTACGCACGCTGGCTCTGGAAAACGTACGACCTCAGGCATTTAAGCCTCGTGGTTATACACTTTTCACGCGGCTCTGATCCTGAAGCTTTCAGCGAAGGTGGGTGTGACGATGCTTGCTCGCTCGCACAGGAGTTGTAGCTGTAGCTGTTTCAGGGCCTTTTATTGCTTCATTGTGTGGATTTCGTGGTACGGCGGTTGGTATTGTGTGAATATGTATAGCAGGGGAGAATAGGATTGTGCAGGCCCAGGGACTGCACATCTTTCATTCAATTTTGTGACCTAAAATAAGGCCCCTTGCTCTTAATCAATCGAAGACTTGAATGTGTGACCGGAGGTGTTCTGAGCTGTCAAGCCAAATGTATGGATGTGGGGGCGAGCCCTAATGCTATTTCAACGGTTTTGATTGAACCACCCGAGGAAGAATTCATTACTTGCAATACTTCAAGAATTCAATACTGGCAATGACATGTGTTCCGCGCTGTAGTCAAAAAAGGTGCACTTGTTGTGGCGCACACACACACACACACACACACGCACACTTGTTGTAGAGCACACACCACAGCACGCGCCACAGTGTTCTGCGCTGTAGTCAGAAAGGGTGCACTTGTTGTAGAGCACACACACACACACGCTGTGATTGTAGTGCACACACTACAGCACGCGCCACAGAGCGCGTGCGCCCTGTCTGCGCTCCTGCAGTGTTACGTACCTATTCCGTATGTCTGAGGGTGGGTGTGGGTGTGTGTGCATGGGTGCGTTGGTACGCGCAGTCCGGTCAGCCTGTTTGGTATGTCTGCGTGTACTTGGTGTGCCTGCTCTCTGCAGTGTTGTAAGCTCGTTGTGCACAATGTGTGTTGTGTGTGTGTGCAGTGTTGCAAACCTGTGCACGTCAAGGGCGGCCCGAGGAGCAAGCTCTGTTCATCACAAGGGCCGTTCTATCAATGCTAGCGGCGGCGCTGCGGCGTGTGCCTGGCCTTGCTCTACAGCAGGTGGGTTGCTGATAATGGTTGCAGACATCAAGCTTAACACAGCGCAAAGTTTTTGTGTGCCTGGCCTTGCGCCACAGCAGGTGGGTTGCTGTTAATGGTTGCAGACATTAAGCTGAACACAATGCAAAGTTTTTGTGTGCCTGGCCTTGCTCTACAGCAGGTGGGTTGCTGATAATGGTTGCAGAAATTAAGCTTAACGCAAAGTTTTTGTGTGCCTGGCCTTGTGCCACAGCGGGTGGGTTGCTGATAATGGTTGCAGACATCAAGCTGAACACAATGCAAAGTTTTTGTGTGCCTGGCCTTGCGCCACAGCAGGTGGGTTGCTGTTAATGGTTGCAGACATTAAGCTGAACACAATGCAAAGTTTTTGTGTGCCTGGCCTTGCGCCAGCAGGTGGGTTGCTGATAATGGTTGCAGAAATTAAGCTTAACGCAAAGTTATGGTGTGCTTGGCCTTGCGCCACAGCAGATGGGTTGCTGATAATGGTTGTAGACATCAAACTCAAGACAGGTGGGTTGCTGATAATGGTTGCAGACATCAAACTCAAGACAGGTGGGTTACTGATAATGGTTGCAAACATCAAACTCAACACAGACACGCAGGGTCCGTGTGCCTGGCCATGCGCCACAGCAGAAGGAATAATGAAAAGGGTTGCAGGCATTGAGCTCAACATACACACAAAAAAAGTTGAATGCCTGGCCTCGCAAAACAGTAAGTAAAATTACTGAAAATTGTTAGAGGCATCAGCTCACACAGATGCGTAAGGTTGATCAGGTGTATTTCTAGCTATTTAGTCACATATGCACACATGTAGCCATGTAGCCATACACCTGGAGCTCCATGCGTAGCATTTCCTTAACACAATATAAACGCGGTCGGGCAAACCCCTATGCTACAGTTACGTGGAAGGGGAACAGATAGAAGGGTTAAGATCGGGTGCAAACTTCAACCGTCTTTGCTCATGTTAACGAGGTATTGTGGCCACGGGCGCTTCCAAGCGTTTCTTTGCGGTTTATGCTTCCATCCTTGATCTGATCCAATTAACTCTAGCTAGCTCATAGAACCCTTGTAGCATGACTGCCGCTCCCCCTCCTGCGCACCCGCGAATACTCATTTGCGCGCACATACATACATATAGACGCACGCACACACACACACACATACACACGCGCACACACACACACACACGCACACACACAAACACAAACAAACACGCACACACAAACACAAACAAACACCCACACATCCCTTGCTTGCTCAGCTGGAGCAAGCGGAGGTCTTGTTCAAGGCATGTCAGTCATGGGGTACTCCTGACGCTACCCTCGTGCACTTTTTGGAGCTTCTCCTCCAGGTGTGTGTGTGTATGTGTACGTGTGTGTTGGTGGGTGTTGGTGGGTGGGTAGGGGTGTGTGTGTATGGTTGATTGGGTGTGTTGGGTGGGTGCAATTAGTAGGGTTGGCCAGAGCCATGCCAGACTCAAACAAATAATCTCTCACAAGCACCGAACATGTTTTTCTTGTCGTTTTTATCAAATTGATAAACAGGCATTGCCTTTGCATTGTTACCCCTTATTGCAGCTGCTCACGTAAGAAACCTTCGCGCCTTTGCCCATTCTAGCTCTTAAGACCATATTTCGTCATGTGTGCTTGTTGCAGGCATTGCGTCTGCGTTGCGCCCCCCTAGTGCAGCTGCTCAACGAGCGCTATAAGCCCAGCTTGGACGCGGACCCCGGACTTGGCGCCCTCCTTAAAAAAGCAGCCTCTGTATATGTGAAAAGGCCGAAAGGCAAAGGGGGCTTGATGGACATGATGATGGGCGACGAGATGGACGACGAAGATGACGATGATGATTATTAGGGTTGGCTGTCTTCCTCTCGTGTTAATAATTCAAACTGTGGGGAGGTTTCGGAAAGGATTGCTTGAACACTGTATGAACAAAGCTGCTTGTTCGTGCCGTGGTTCTCCAATGGAAATCATTGTTTTGATGTCTGGCCGACTGTTTTTGGTGCAGAGCAAGCAAAAGAAGTATCGCGGCAAAAATAATTCACAGGCCAGGCCTGCACAGGCACACAAAAAAAGAGGGGTGAATCCAGAGCGCAGGCGGAAATCAGCATGGAAATTAGATTTGGCTGGATTTTGCTTATCAGCCGCCAGTAGAGCTGATGGCCGTGAAGGAACAGCATAATGCAAGGGGAACCTTCGCCACTTTCCATGTTGTTTATTTAGGTATGATTGGCCCTGCCTTAAGTTCTTTCAGTCAGACAATCAAGTACGCAGCTCACATCAGACGTGCCCTTTCCCTGCATAGAAAGATGAGGAGATCCCCCCAGTGTGGTGCGATGTCGCGATGTGGTGTTAAGATCAAACTGTGTGGTGTCTCTTTGGATTTCATTGGGTACCCCAGCGGAGGAGACACAGTTATCTGGTATAATTATGCTTCCAGGTACCTTGTGTAGTCTCTCATCACACACTGACGAATCGCTCCAGAATTATTAATTTATTATTATAATTATTTTTAACAATGCTGTTACACGCAAAACCAAATCTGTGCCATGCGTGCCGCCCCCGCACATGTGCCCCTTCCAAACCATCCACGGCCCTGAGCAGCTATTCGCAGCATCGTGACTTGCCTTACCTCTCAGGAACTGGAAGGTCAGAGTCTACACTGATCAATCAAACATCTGACCTGATCTGAATTATGAACAAGCAAATAAGCCCCACTCGTTCCATTGCACAGGAGTGGTGTTGTGGCTATAGGCGAAGCATTCTTCGGTATGTGCATTGCTTTCAACCTAGATGATAAAGAATCAAGGAACATGCTGCGTAGCATGAACATGCAACACCTTTTAAAACAAGTGTTTGTTTGATGCGCCAGTAATGTCTTCAAAGAAAAAGTGTGTCTCATCAATTCCAGCCTCTTTTCGCTGTGCAATGATGGTCAAGGTCTGCACAGGCTTGAGCCCGACTGCCTCATTGCGAACATAATGAACTCAAATAAGACGTGCATCCATATCTTGGTACTGCAGACCCCGTGACGCACATTGCCGTGTAAAGTATACTACTACGTAGCAAGGGCGTCTGCCCATTTTCTTTCCCTTGTTTTGTTCTATCAGATGAGATAGCTGACCAAAAGGGATTGCCACGGAGCATGGTGCAGAGCTGGACGTCATATGCAGGAGGCGCACCGGCAAATAGTGCTGCAGCACTTGGCAAGCTGGGTTTAGACACGGTGCGGAAACACACGCCTCTTCTTATGGTCTTGTAACTCACAGACTACCTATACGACTTTGTCAGAGGGGGACCAAGGAGGCCCAAGATGGAAGTTTTATTATTTATTATGCTCTTTGGCTCATGAGCCCCCAAATTGGCAAGCACCGATTTTTACATACTGTGAATCAAGCTGTTTGCGGGGCGGTGCATAATTTGGAGCTTGCCAATTTGGGAGCTCATGCTCAATTTGCTGTGCGTAAGCCCCATTATTTGCTGCAGAATATTTACAACAGATAGCAGCACCAAATTCAGAAATATCTGGTGTTTTACAGTCCTTACAATAAAAACAGATCATTGCAAACAAAATGAAACATACCCCGTGGTTGGCAAAAGATATGAAATCCTATACGCTATTGCTCTTATGGAGCGCACCCACCTGGGATAATGCTGCCTATGTATGTACAAAATCTGTCATGATGTAATAGAGCAACTTATTTCAATCTTAGCACATGCTCATGTAGCTTATAACGTCACCTTTAGTTGAAGCGGTTCCAAGTTGATATGGTGGTGTGTGAGAAGATGCCCCTTGAATGTCAAAAAAGAGCATATTTGGGCGTTGAGTGGACCCCCTTTGCGTGTTGTCTCTTAATGTGAACAACAAGGGAACGACAGCTTGCACTTCATTTTACGTGAACAGTTCTTGGGGTCTTCGTACTCATCCTCTTCAGGGCTGGACCAGACCCCTCTCTTGCTTCGTGGTGGCCTCCTCTTGCCTTGTTGTTTAGGTGGAGCAACCGTTCCAAGTTGAATGCCTTCTTAATCAAAACTTAATTAAACTAAACCTGCCTTGTGGTTCAGGTGCTTGTCACCGCTCTGGGCAGGGACGAGAGCGGGCAAGCATTGTTTGACTTAATCCAAAGTGGGTGGTGCTTTTCTCTCTATGAGAGTGAGCAAGTGCTGTCTGACCTGGTCTATAGTGGGTGGCTCTCACACACCAAAAAGCCTTTACTGGACCTCACACACCAAAAAGCATTTACGGGCTGTGTGCTGACTGACTGGATTGCAAGCGTATTCGTAACTTCTTCCTCTCCAACCGCGAAAAAATGACAGAGAAAACTGACGGCTGTCACCCCACTCCTCCTATCTTTCCCGCACAGAGTGCGGTGTTAAAACTCATGGCATTCAGCGTCGGGATGAGCCTACTCGCAAGGTGTATGTACTCCAAGATGAGAACGGGTAATAAAGTGGTGTGCAAGGAAAAACAGATAATGGATAATGGAGCTTTTGTTAGCTTTTTAAAGAAACGCCATGAACAAACAGGCCAATGCTTTGCTCCAAACCCTTGACTTAACACATTATGCAATAACTACAATCTTTGTTCATTCCAGCATGCTCATGCTAATTTATTGCGGCCCCGAAACAAATTACTGTTAAGGCTCTTCAATGACATGCCACCTACACAATTTCTGTACTCACAGTGACCGAGAGTTTGCTGGATTTGGATTGCCGTCAGAGCAGTATTGCGACTGCTTTTTAGATGCGGAGCAGCTGCCTCTAGAGGAAATCCAGGTTAGGTCAGCATCATTTCATCTTGACCTATCGATGAATGGAAGCGCTTATATGCTAGCATGAACCTACAAATCTGCCAGTCATGCTCAATATCCTTCTCTGACGTACTTCTAAAGGTTTCGACGACAATCGTTCCCAAGCTCATTAGCTGACTTGGTGATGTCGGGAACAATTTATTTAGCTTTGTCCGATCAATGCAGGAGGCAGCTATTTTGGTGACTGGCACTCTGGCACTCGCCTGCCCTTTATCTCGCAAGGCTTTGACAAAAGCCGTGCAAGAGGCACGTGAAGGAGACTGCAAGGTGATGGGCCGTTGTATAAGAAAAAGCATCGTAGTGGGTAAACAAATTTGCATTGCAGCATGCAGGTTTTTCAGCATGAACAACAAGCTTCAGCATGATTTGCTTTTTGCCTGACAATCTTGGTGTTGCATAGAACAAGTAGACCTCTCATCTAGCTAGACACACATACCTTTTTGCTGCGTTGTTAAATAGAAACCAGCAAACTCTTCCTACCATACGTAAAATGCAAACGTCTTATCGCATTTCAAATTCTTATTTATTAGGTCCCAAGATGGTTTACTGGATGACCTTCATCACCCAATAAATCACGATCTTCCTTCATGTTCTTCCGCTCTCCCAAACGCTAAATGTAGATTTATGTTGACGTCAATTGGCGAGCTGTGTTTTTCCAAGATCATGCAGAGGCCAAAAAGATCATCGCAGACTTCTTGCAGCAGGTGAGGTAGTCGAAGGGATAGATTTTTTGTTTTACATATGGGCCTTGCAAATCACTCAATGAATGAACATGAACAATCTTCAAACTCTCAAGATTTCTACCGCCAAGTTGACCATTGCAGCAGGAAGCACGCATTGGAGCTTTGCTTGTCAGCCCTTAATGTAAATCTGCCAAAGAGGTGTCAGGAAGGCTAACTTTTTCCTGTTTCATTTGTGATATCCCTCTACCCCCATACCTGCAGGCAGATATCATTAAATGCTCAGAGGCAGATCTTGAATTCTTGCTGGGCACCGATCTTCAGACGGCTTTAAACGACCCATGTTTGGTAAAAAAACAGGCTTGCAATAAGTGGAAACCCTTCTTTTCCAGCTTGCTTCAAAAATAGACAGTGTCTTTCACACTTTCACATAGAAAGCGAATAATCTGTGCATCTCATGCCAATAGCACACAGGAACAGTTCCTGCACCAACCGTTATGTTGTCTTACTGCTATTGCATTTGCTATTGCAATTGCTACACGCTGCAATTTTTCCATTATTCAGGTGGCAGAGGCGTTCCCCAATACTCTGGGCGTTTTAGTTTCGGCAGGCAAAGAGGGAGTGGCATATTGCTTTCGGTGAGCAGAAAAGTGTATGTCATATCAAAGTACGGTCACTGCAAAGTATAAGACTCAGCACATCTACTGATATGCATGAGGGGTCAGCAGGATATAGACAGCGAAAACTTGACTTGCAGGAAACAGATGGGATTTCTTGGCACTGTCTTTGTTCCTGAGAACATTATACAAGAAGTATAAGTTTCAGACACATTCCACAATGTATGGAACGTGGGGCTTTCCGTATGAACAGACGGTAGATCGGATTTCTTGTGCTTTAAATAAGTTTCAGACAGGTTCAACAATGTAAGGAACGTGGGGCTCAGACGACAAATCGGGTTTCTTGTGCTTCTCAGTGTTGCAGTTATTAAGTCCGGTTTGAATCAAAGTCTCTCATCACCGTGAGACATTGTCTTTCCCAACTTTAGACATGTAACATGCAAACAAATATGCAAATATGTTTGTGTCATGGCTGCAGGTCTCCGAGTAAAGGGGAACATTCAGGGTTTGTTCCATCTTTTAAGGAAAGTGTGGTTACAGGAGGAGTTATTCATTGTGAAGAGTGCCTGTTATAAATCCTGACTTTATGAGGATAGGTCGGCCATTTTCTACAAGCTATGACACTGCCAAGTTTGACTATGCTACTAGCAACTTACTTTCCACAACCTCTTGAAAATGCAATGAGCTTGTGTGTAAGCACTCGCCTTTTTATGCCTTATGATACCTTTCATGATGCTTGCTTATCCAGGAAGAACTAGATTTTTGATGCCTTATGATACCTTTTATGGTGCTTGCTTCTTGCTTATCCAGAAAGAACTAGACTTTTGATGCCCTATGATACCTTTCATGATGCTTGCTTATCCAGGAAGAACTAGATTTTTGATGCCTTATGATACCTTTTATGGTGCTTGCTTCTTGCTTATCCAGAAAGAACTAGACTTTTGATGCCCTATGATACCTTTCATGGTGCTTGCTTATCCAGGAAGAACTACTGTCACAAGCTGTCAGTCACTTCATGCATGATGCAGGTCAAGATGGTAGATACAACTGGTGCTGGCGATGCGTTTTCTGCTGGATTCATCTACAAGATCCTACAGGTGCGTGCTGTTATTATAGGACAGTGTGGTGACAGGCTTTTTTCAAGCTTCCGCTCAAATGCCCCCTGAGGCATATGCATATATAGCGATGTAACCATACCTACTATAGGTGCTGTAATCAATCATATGACAGGATACCTCATATTTGCGTGTTGTAGGGCATGAATTAGATGTAAGTAGCGCGGAGTAGCTAGGATGGGTTGAGGTTCAGCCTTTCATCATGCCTGATGATCCATACAGTGCCTGACAAGCATTATACGCTGCATGCTAAACTGGACAGGCTGGCAGCTTGGAAACGTTGGCATCAGATGCTGTAAAGCTGAAGGAAGCGTGTGTGTTTGCAAATGCAGCAGGTGAGTAGAAAGAGGTGTGACCTATCATCACTATTATAATCATGCAATAAATGTGGAATATACTGCATTGCAAGGCAGCATTTGCATTTCTGGATGGCAACTGGAAGGAGCTGTTCACGAACCACTACTATAATAAGCATTGTATTACACAACTCCTGCATTGATGGGCCGCTTGCTTTCCATGCACTCGCATCTATCTGTTGGTCTGTTAGTAACGATGCTGCGTTAACACATCTGTCATATCTTTTGCTTCTAAGAAAGAAAGATTAAGACAAAATATGCAGGCAGCGAAACCACTCCCCAAATTAATGAAGGAAAAGGAGCAACGCTGGGTACTGTGTTTGTTACTACTATTTCTAACCAGAACGCTGTATGTTCAGTTGACCTGATTAGGTGATAGACACAAATCTTCATCGCAGGGGCTTTAACATGTACCAAAAAGGGCGCAATCCATGCACAGCCACTGCTACACGAGATAGAAGAACTGTGCAATGAGGCCCAGGGCTACAAATAGTCTTTTTTGGTCTGCGGTTGACGGTTGTGCATGACTCATGGATTTAACGATGAATGGCGAGGACCAGTCACAGGCCGAAGCATCAGCCGAATAGTCTTGCTGAAGGTCCCCCCATGTAATATAATCATGCTGGCTGTGTTATCACTACCAGCGGAGTGTTTTCTTTTCTTTCTTTGTAATATAGTCTAATTTAATCTGGTTGAAAGCTAAGCATGCGCGGGTGTCAAAATAACGAGAGCGACGGTTATGCCTAAGAGTAAAAAAACCTTTCTTAGCTTTTGCTTTTCTGCTTTTGTGGAGATGGAAGCAGCCAGCATAGATGTTTGGGTGATGCTAGTAAGAACTCTCTTCCAGAAGCGTGTGGAAAAAGCTTGACTCAGTTCTATTTCGCTTGCATCGTGAGATGCATAGGGCTCTGTCATTATTACCAAGGATTGCTGCATTTCACACCCCTCCTCGCCGCAGCCTGTCACAATAATTAATTGCTGCCAATAGTTCTACACCCACAACTATCCACTTCGGTACAATCCTTGTTTTAGTTATTTCAAGTAGTATTGAGGCGCTCAGATAAGGCAAGGCTACCCTGGTAGTAGTGATAATACATGAAAAGAAAAGAAAAACTACGCAGGGGTGATAACACCTCAAGCACGGAGCAAGGACACGGAGACGGAGCTGTCAGACAGCGAAGTACTCACGCTACCAGGCGGATTTGAACCCAAACCCTGTAGAGTCTGGCCTGACCACGGGCCACTAGACTTTCAGGGCAGCTACTTCAACACACAACACATGCAGCAGCCTAACAAGGGAAGGAGCACTCCTAATAAGGTGCCAGTACATTAATGGTGCTTATCGTTCCTAAGTATTAGTAATTACTCAATTGCCATAGCAATTATGCTCTCATTGACACAACAGTCGTGGAAAGAAGATTGAGCATTAGAAAACATTTCAAGATATACGTGGCAGAATTCCGGAGGGGGCTAACGGAGGAAATGCCTGAAAATGCTCATTTTTGCATTCAGAAGGCAGCCACTCACAGCCACTTCATCCGATCAACACCATTTTAGTACCGAAGTGTAGCTGGCATTGAGAGCTACCCGAGCGTGTGCTCAGTTTTATGTGGATCGTTTTGCGTGCTGCGATAGACTGGATTAAGCACACGTGGTGCATGTAAACCCTAACGTGGTGATTTTTATGGGAAAATGACTCAAATACTCATACAACACCAACCACTCAGCCGTTTCCTTTCATTTCTGTTGCAATAGTATTAGTAAGATTTCTACAAAAAACTCCTGATTGGTGCAGTGGGTGAGTTGGTATTAACAATACGTGGTAAAAATGGGCCTGCACGCCACAGCAAGTTAAGCACACGTCCCAAAATTGGCATGCTCCAAATTTTACATCAATGGACATTCATACTATGTAAAATTTGGAGCTTGCCAATTGTGGGGCGTATAAGTCAAGGAGCATATAAAAAATTGCCCGTTTTGGGCCTCAGTTAGCCCCCTCTGGCAAAATTTCCTTACACCGTGATGATAGACACAATTCTCAGCAGTTTCCTCTCCGTTTCTTCTATCTTGAGCGGCTTACGAATTGTATGAGGCATCAATTGCAAAACCAATTACATTTGAAAAATGGCCACGAACTGTACGAGGCACCAATTGCAAAACCAATTACATTTGGAAAAATGGCCAAAATGGTCTCCCTGTTATGGGAAATGGAATAAGGCAGCTGACAATAACAAGCATGCTCGGTACACCAGCATGTGACAATTGCGTTACAGATCATCAGTAAAAATGAGAACAATTTGTGCGAAAGTGATAGCCAATTTGCCAATGAAAGATTATCAGAACACGGAAGGTCAGCTGCTAATAACCCTCAAGGTTTCAAGGTAACAGCACCCTCGCCTTGCTGGCACACAAAATGCAAGAGTATCTTGCAAATAAGATCTATGCATGCAGGAGTGATCGATCACCAAACAGATGCTTTTTAATGTACGACAGTTGATTTACGGATACAGCCACCGCTCTCACTGCGCTAAGCTGCGTGCTAAGGAAAACTCTACTCTGATGGCTTTGACCGATATAATACACACGACCAGCATGACTGAGGGAGGAGGCTGCACAGCGCTTGCTTTGAAGTGCAAACAAAGCTGAAAAGACGCCAATGGCCAAGCGTGCTCTTTGAACCTACGTCTTCTAGAGTCCACTGTTAACTTAGCTGTACTTAATATTGAAGTACTGAAGAGCATCGAGACTTAACTGAACCATTTCACTAAATGTGCTCTCTTCTCCGAAAAAATGAATCAACTCATTTACTGTTCAAGCTCGACATCCTATAATTCCGGGCTGGGTTATTTAACCTACGTGCTCCTTCGCCCAACAATGAGCTACTTAACCTTACGTGCTCCTTCGCCCAACAGTGAGCTACTTAACCTTACGTGCACCTTTGCCCAACAGTGAGCTACGTGCTCCTTCCCTCAACAGTAAGTTACTTACGTGCTCCTTCCCCCAACAGTGAGCCACTTAACCTTACATGCTCCTTTCTCAACAGTAGGGTTACTTACGTGCTCCTTCCCCCAACAGAGTGTTACTTACGTGCTCCTTCCCCCGACAGTGCGTGACTTAACCTTACGTGCTCCTTCCCTCAACAGTGGGTTACTTACGTGCGCCTTCACCCAACAGTGAGCTACTTAATTTTACGTGCTCCTTCCCCCAGCAGTAAGAGTGCAAGGGTCGGGTCCAGCTGCTTTGGCGCCCCTCCTGCTTTTGCTCCTGTTGAGTTAAAAGGAATAGCGTAAAAGGAATGTGTGTGTATGTGTGTGTACATGTATGTTTATAGGTGTGCGAGCTGGATGCGAACCATGAATGTGCTTTGTTCCCCTCCTGCTTCTGCTCCTGTGCAATTTGGAGGAAGAGGTGGGACACGTGTGTGTGTGTGTGTATGTGTGTGTGTGTGTGTGTGTATGTGTGTGTGACCAAAAGGCGGACCACAAATGTGCTTGGTACTCTTGCTGCCCTTGTGCCTAAGCTATAAGAAAAAAACATGCAATGCAGTGGAATCCCTCAGCACTCACACGTGGACGCAACGTCATACGTCACACGTCACACGCACACGCACACGTCACACACACGTCATACACACACACACACACACCACACACACATGTCACACACACGTCAAACACACACACATGTCAAACACACACGTGTCACACACACAGCATTTCTGATCAGTGCCAACACCAAATCCCCTTCATTCCACCGCAAGCTTATGGAGTCCAAGGATCAAATCTCTTTGTACTACAAAATCATCACCTCTTTGTACTGCCCCACCCATTTGAACAAGAAAGATCAGAGTAAGATCAAAACAAGGAACATAAGAGAGAGGTTTAAAGACAATAGCAACTATTTCCTCAATAGATGACGGTGCGATTTTATTGCCTACACATTGTTTCCCTATTACTCGCCCATTGAGCACAACTCCTAGAAAGTGAGCATGATTGTAAAGCAACTATTCAGCAGGCTGCTTTGATGATTCTCCTTTAGTGCCTCACTTTGTGCATACATACTATACCACAAATGCCTTCTCGCACGCAAACACTGTTGAAGCTTCCTTATGTATACACCCAACAAACCTGCAGCCTCCACTTTTTGTTTGTTCGGCCCTGCCGCTGCACGTGCCACACCACAAATGCCTTCTCGCGCACACACACACACTGTTGACATTCCTTAATGTACACACCCAACACACCTGCAGCCTCCACTTTTTGTCTCTTCGGCCCTGCCGCTGCACGTGCCACACCACAAATGCCTTCTCGCACACACACACACACACATACACACACACACAAACACACACACACACACACAAACACGCACACACACACACTGCTGAAGCTCCCTTATGTATACACCCAACACACCTGCAGCCTCCACTTTTTGTTTCTTCGGCCCTGTCGCTGCACGTGCCACACCACAAATGCCTTCTTGCAAACACACACACACACACAAACACACTGTTGACATTCCCTGATGTACACACCCAACACACCTGCAGCCTCCACTTTTTGTTTCTTCGGCCCTGCCGCTGCACGTGCCACACCACCGGCCTTTGCAGCACCAGCGTGAGACTCTGTAGAAGCACTCAGCACTGCGCCCGATGTGAGGGCCCGGGAGGCCGCTGCTGTTTTCGCTATACGCTTGGAGCGTTGTGTCATGTCCTGTCGATATGGGCCCTGTGCGGACAGGTCCGCATGTGTGTATCGTATACGTGTGTGTATGTGTGTGCGTGTGAGTACAAGTGCACGTGAGTTTGTGTGTGTGCGTGTGTGTGTGCGCAAGTATGTGTGTATGTGTATGTATATGTGGAGAAATGTGTCAAGGGAAGGAGGTGTATGGGTGAGGAATGCTAGTAATTAGGTACAACTTCGGGTTGGCAAGAATTGTATACATACACCCTATATGTCCATACATTTGGTGATGTGTCTGTCAAAAACACCGTATGTACACCGTAAATATATGGTTCTGGCCAACCCTAATTGACTGCACACGTCAGGCCATCAAAAGCTTACTGTGACTCACAGTGTGAGAGCAAATCATAAGGGCCAAGGAAGAAAAAAAAAGGGGAAACAGAAACATTTGCGCAAATACAGGAAGCAAGAGAAATGAAGTGACACATCATTTTAGCTGCAAGAGTTGGAGGTCATGTGTGTCACATTGGATATCATGTGTCACACTGGATCTCATGTGTGTCACACTGGATCTCGTGTGTGTCACGCTGGACCTCACAGTGTGTCAAGTCCACACACAGAGAACTACACGGTCCTGATCATTCCCATCATTTGACGTTACAAGATCCCAGCAAAGAGTTCACGTTTGTAACGGTATCGTCAATTGTGCACGGTATGATAAGATGAGCACACACACACACACATACAAACACGCACAGATCTACAAGGCCCATCAATTTACACGGTATGATAAGATGAGCACACACACACAAACACACACACACACACAAACACGCACACACACAAACACACACACACACAAACACGCACAGATCTACAAGGCCCATCAATTTACACGGTATGATAAGACGAGCACACACACACACACACACACACACACACACACACACAAACACACACAGATCTACAAGGCCCATCAAATGCCTGGCAGACATGGTGCCCACCGACGTTGTAATCGTGCTGAACGTGTTGGCCCTACCAGTGCAGCCATTTAACCTTCCCTTCTACCAAGCGTACAGCTGGGTTTGAACACATCTCATGACACACATGCCTTCTGCACAAAGCAGGACGCAAGATGTCTTATACTTGCAGGGCCGACCAGAACGTGCACAGGCAACGTGCTTGTACCACTTCTTAACATGCACGCTTAAATTTGCCAAGCCTGTTTTCCCTTCTCCTATACCCTTACTCCCAACAGGACATTGTCATGACATCAGCCTGTCTTTTTCCATCTTCTACCCTTTGCGCCCATCAGTGCAGTTTCTGAAGCAATGGCCAATTCTGCTGGAATTGTATGTACAGACTCTTGTTCTATGCTTTCTTCTCTACCTTTGCGCCCATCAGTGCATCTGGTCTGGTGGTCAATTGCGCTACTAAGGAGTTGAAGTCCTCAATTTGGCCATCAGCAGCTTCAAACTGGTCGGTGGGTTGAATCCCTGCATCAGGTTGCAAGATCAAAGGGTGGATTGAATCCCTGCATCAGGTTGCAAGATCTAAGGGTGGGTTGAATCCCTGCATCAGGTTGCAAGATCAAAGGGTGGGTTGAATCCCTGCATCAGGTTGCAAGATCAAAGGGTGGGTTGAATCCCTGCATCAGGTTGCAAGATCAAAGGGTGGATTGAATCCCTGCATCAGGTTGGAAAATGTAAGGGCTTCAAATAATTATTCTGAATAATGCCACAAGACTCAAAGGTACGCTCACACTTTATTGATCGTGAGCTAAGGCAACGCATACTACTTGCTTCACGCCCACTTACACACACACTCACACTCACACATACACTCCTTTGTAACACACCCACTCACACACACACTACACACACAAGCGTGCGCGCACGCATACACACATACACATACATACACAATACATCACACACACACACACACACACGCTCACAGACATATAAGCACATAAAAAACCACTGAGCTCCATGTGAACATCAGCACTCGCCTGCCTGAGCAAATCGCGCTCTCTCCTGTGCTGTCAGCTCCACGTCAGCTGCCTGCATCTCTGGCAGCTCACTGCTGGCCAGCTGGAGGGGCAGGGCTACAGTAGGGCCATGCAAACAGATGCAGGTGTAAGAATAGAGGTTGATTGGCAGCAGCCTGTGTCTCTGGCAGCCCACTGCTGGCCAGCTGGAGGGGCAGGGCTACAGTGTGGCCATGCAAACAGATGCAGGTGTAAGAACAGAGGTTGATTGGCAGCAGCCTGTGTCTCTGGCAGCTCACTGCTGGCCAGCCGGAGGGGCAGGGCTACAGTGTGGCCATGCAAACAGATGCAGGTGTAAGAACAGAGGTTGATTGGCAGCAGCCTGCGTCTCTGGCAGCTTACTGCTGGCCAGCTGGAGGGGCAGGGCTACAGTGTGGCGATCCAAACACAAGAAAATATTGCTCCTTGTAATGATCAGGTGTATTTATTCAGCAAATGTTAAAGGTTGGCCAAAACCGTATATATATACCCTGTACGAGGAAACCCCTGCTAAAATTACCGATGTACTCCGTATATAGGTATACGGTTCTGGCCAACCTTAAACATTTGCTAAATGAATACACCTGATCATTACAAGGAGCAGCACGCTGCTTGTGTTTGCATCGCCCACTGTAGCCCAATGTAGTTTTTTTTTTTTTTTTGCATTCGGCCGTAGAAATAGGAGTTGACTGTTTATGTTCCTGGAGACTCAATCCTGGACAGCTGGAGGGGCAAGGCTGCAAGATGAGAACTGCAAACCTGCTACTTGAAATCATATGACACAGAGGATTAAACAATCTTGTGCGCAGCTGAAGGAAAACGAGGTGCCTTACGATAGAATCAGTTAGCTTATCCAAAATTTGTATTTAAGACATTCCTCTATCATCTATAATGTAAGCATTATTAGCTGCCAGGAAGCAGACCTGCAAAACCAGACACCTGCGTATCGTTCTTTGTTAGGGTTGGCCAGAACCATATATATACGGTGTACATACGGTATTTTTGGCTTGGAAATCACCAAATATACGGTGTATATATACGTATATATACGGTTCTGGCCAACCCTGTTCTTTGTGGAAATGATGGACAGAAATGGGGCTGGCAGAGAAACAGAACCACTGGCAGTGCTGAGCAGATGCACCACTTGTGATTGCGTTTAAGAAAAAGCTATCATGCGTAGGCTACCAAATCTAATTGCACATCATTCGCAGCACCAGCGGATGCCAATTGTGGGCTGGGTGCGTGCTTTGCGATCGGCTCAAAGCGCAGAGATGAATAGCATGCGCTGTATGTTTGAAGTCCATGAATGGTTATTGAACATCCAATACGTACATCTTGTAGCCCATGTAGCCCATGTGGCCCATGTAGCCCATGTGGCCCATGCAGCCCATGTGGCCCATGCAGCCCATGTAGCCCATGTGGCCCATGTAGCCCATGCTTTCTTGGTGGGCAGTGTAACAGTTTAGCAAACACATGCCGTTGCAGAAATGGGCGGGAAGCCACGAGGGCGGGAATTAGTCTGCAAGTTGCTGCAGATGCTCACGTCCGAAACTGGAGAAAGAAAAGGAAGAGGAAGGACACATGCGGCTAACGAAACTTCCCACATCAATTGACATAAAGGAGTCTCTTTGGTGCTGTACTGCTCGACCACTGCACATTATAAGTCAGAAAAGACATTAGGACAATAAGTCAGAAAAGACAATATGCATAGAGTGACTAGCTGTGGGAGTGTCACACCCTTGTGTGCAACAAAAACTTACATGGCTGCACTCCATTGCTTGATGTTTGTTGTGTATTTATGTAAATTTATGTGCGTATCTATGTGCGTGTCTATATGTGTACCTGTTTTTATGTGCCGGGTCTACGTGCGCATCTAAGTGCGTATCTAAATTTATCCCTTGTCCGACACCCGCAAGCACATGCGCTCACCCTGTGCTAGCATCGGATCGGTAACCATTTTGGGGTGCACTACCACCTGACGCAGGATGGCCCTCAACTGCTCGCGCAACGCCATCATCTGTGTATTTTTGTGTGCATGTGCGTGTGTGTATCTGTGTGTGTATGTGTGGTTGTGAGCGTGTGTTTGTGTGTGTATGTGTGTGTGCTTATGTCCGTGTTCTAGTGAGAGTCTGAAGCATTTCAACCAACATACCTGAAGGTTGATGGTTGAGAACTTTTTAAGCACACTCTCCCATTGCAACAGGTGGGGGGCTTCAGTGAGGGCACGCACAACCTCAAACAGTGAGCCCCTCAACTCTGAGGCACGCGCTCGCACCTGCAGACGAGAAAAGTATGGCAGGGAGCATAAGGACACGCGCACATATTTTGTGTATATTTGTGCTGTGTGGCTTGCGCTTGTGCATATTCGAATGAGTTGCACTTGTGCATGCGCACAAGCAATTTGTGTGACTTGCTAATGAGTGTCCATGATTTTGCGCACACGCGTGCGTGCGTGCGTGCGTGCGTGCGTGTGTGTGTGTGTGTGTGTGTGTGTGTGTGTTATAGTGTGTGTGTATATGTGTGTGTGTGTGTTGTATGTGTGTGTGTGTGTATGTGCGTGTGTGCGTGCATGCGTGCGTGGTGCGTGGTGCGTGCGTGCGTGTGTGCGTGCGTGCGTGCGTGCGTGTGTGCGTGCGTGTGTGCGTGCGTGCGTGCGTGCGTGTGTGTGTGTGCGTGTGCGTGTGCGTGTGCGTGTGTGTGTGTGTGTGTGTGTGTGTGTGTGTGTGTGTGTGTGTGTGTGTGTGTGTGTGTGTGTGTGTGTGTG
>Ga0307968_1001412_pt1 | contig 19538 bp, 28 predicted proteins | sample OrgLakmetagen650_FD_201834 | JGI IMG/M metagenome (GOLD analysis project Ga0307968, IMG submission 201834) | Saline water microbial communities from Organic Lake, Antarctica - #650 | ecosystem: Environmental > Aquatic > Non-marine Saline and Alkaline > Saline | place: Antarctica: Organic Lake...
CATAAATGCACGCGGGGCTGAGGCTGTGCTGGGGCCTGGAGTCAGCAGATTCTCTAAGCGTGGTAGCACGCGACAACCGTGTACAAAAGGAAAGAAGTGCTGTCCTTTAGACAGTAGAGGCCACCAATGGCTAGATGGCCAGAGAGGTAGGACAAGGATAGAGGCTGCACTGAATTGCTGGATGATGGATATGACCGATGGAATCAAGTTGAAAGGTGGGAAGCACCAGTTGAAATAATCTGACCAGTCTCTTTGAGCAAGCGCATTGATACCGACTGAACCTGGGTATGACAAGATAGAGTTGAACCTGTCAAGTAAATGATAGGAGTGGCTTGCACAACGGTCAATGGTAGGTAGGCCCCACTGTGCAACGATTTTTTGGAGGACGTCAGCACCAGAGTCCAGTCACAAGGGTCTTCAAGGTGAGTAAGGCCATCGGCAATCTTGTTCTGATCACGTGGGACCCATGTGGGAAGCAGGGTAATGTCATGTTCCATTGTGAGTGATATAATTCTGAGTACAATGTTATTCAAGCGCAAGTCTGTACTGCCCTGGCCCATAACTCTGACCACGTTGGAGTTGTCAGTGAAGATCTGAATGGACTTGTGCCTAATGATGTCCAAAAAGGATTCAAAACTGTGAAGAAGTCCCCACATTTCTCTCAGTGTGCTGCTGGATGTGCCATGCCACAACTCGGGGGGGAAGAAACCTTGTGCCTGCAATTTTTGATTCTCCATCGTGGCACCCCAACTTGCTGCTCCAGCATCACACCAATGGAAATGTCAGAGGTAAAGGGGGAAGGCCAAATCTTTTCGCGAAAATGCGTACGAGACAAGTGAGACCAGTAGGTAAGTTCGTCTCGCAAGCTGTCAGAGATAGCTACGTAGAATTGCAAGCTGTACTGCTGCAGGTAAGAGTTGCGTTGTCTTGATTTGATGAGAGCAATAGGGCCATTTTCCAGAATCAAGCTGCTAAGGTGGCCAGCAATTCGCGAAAGCAGGTGCACTAGCACCTTCTGTCTTGACAATAATGCTACTGTGATCAGCTGTTGCAAACTCTCCCATTTCTCTAGCGGCACTTCAAAGGAACCAGAATCCAAGTCAATGACAAAACCGAGGTGGGTCAGGAGGCGTTTGAATTGCAGATGAGACTTGGACTCATTGATTGCCAGGCCAGCTGGTTTGAAAATGTCCAAAACCAACTGCCTGTGTGCTGTAGACTGGGAATCAGAGACCAGGAAAAGGAAGTCATCCAAGTAGTTTATAAGCCGGACCCCCCGAAAGCGCAGGTATAAAGAGATGGTTCTAATAATTTCTGTGAAGCACCAGGGGGCAGAAGCAAGACCGAAAGGAAGGACTCTGAAAACACAGAATTCACTTTCCCATTAAAACCCAAGGCGCGTGTAATATCTGGGATCCATTTCTACCTAGTGGTAACCGCTGGCAAGGTCAAGAGAAAACATGAGGTCATCCAGGTCTGCCAGGTCAGTCAGTAGATTGAGAGAGTCCATGCGTAAAGAAGGTACATCAGAAATTGATTCTTAAGTGTCTAAGGTCCAAGATCAAACGTTGTTTGCCATTTGATCTAGTAACAACGTTCAAGGGGGACACAAATTTAGGCTGGGTATGCCACTTCATAAAAGCATTTGCGCAGAGAAGGTCAAAAATGGAAGATGTGACAAAATCGCTGCAGGCCAGTGCCTCTTTGTTATGTTGTTGGATACAAGGTGGTGCTGGGCTTGGGAGAAAGGACCAAAATAAGAGGAAGCCACGCTGCACACACTGAAGTACCCACTTGTCTGAACAATTTTCCAACCACCATGAACAATGCCGCTTCAGCCCACCTGAAGACGGAACTGCCGGCTTTGCTGGGCCTGCATCAAAGGAAAGTGAAAAGGAAGCCCGAGACCTGAAATATGGGAAGGTTACATACACGTTCTTTGGGAAAATTAAGATGATAACAAGGTCAAAGTGGTAGGCCTTGGGCCTCCGTGGTGCCGGGCACCTTGCAGGCCTGGCCTGAATCAGTTCAAGGATCAAGGTAATAAATGCGTGGGTTCAGGCCTGGCCTGGATGAGATCAGGGATCAAGGGAATTAATTATGCAAATTCAGGCCTGGCCTGGGTCAGTTGTGAACATGTGGGGCAGGCCCTGGGCCTCCACGGTGCCTGGCACCCTTCAGGCCTGGCCTGGAAAAAGTACCTAATAAAGAGAATGAATTGCCGGGTGCGTAGTGGTACCAGAAAAGACATTGCCTCAAGAATAAAGGTTTGTAGGAATGGAAGTTATTAAAAAAGCCCAAAGTCCCCCAAATCAGCGTGGCGTGCCGTTGAAATTGTTGTAGCCGTTGTACCCTGGCCTACGGAAACCGTTTGCAGCAGATTTGTTGTGGCCATGTGTGTGTGCACCAGACGTGTAAGGTGGGCCACTACTATTCCCTCCCACATGACCATTAACATAAGAGGGTGGAGCGGTGGGTGGCATAGGAAAAGATTGCTGAAAAGTGGGGCCGGATGGAGTGGTGCATTATAATGTTGTTGAGGCAAGGAGTGGTTCAAAGTCTGAGTGGAAAAAGGTGGGCGGCGTTAGGGAAGAAAGGGAACAGGTGCATTACTGACATCACCAGCCTTCACACCCAACTTCTTAGCGAATATCTTTGTACTGGATGGCAGGTGACTGTGGTTTAGTGCGTTGTCGAGTTTGTCCCGACCGTATGTCGCTCCAAGAAAGAGATGATTAGATTGCTTCTCAAGCACCCTCAACACACCTTGGATCTCTGCCACCACTTTCTTGGCAGTCTTGTGAGGAGCACCCGCTTTCTGGACGTCGTTAAGGTTGGACTCGGCGTGCTTGAGTGCCCTGTGTAGCGGCTTGTTGAGCTCAATCAACCTGTCATGCCTCTCTTTCGCTGGACGCTTGTCGTTGAGGTTTGGAATATGTTTTCAAGCCAGCTTCACTTTGAACTTCTCCTACTTTGAACGGCTCCTAGTCCTAGGTCTGGAAGGTGGAGGAGGGGGGAGAACATCAATATCAACAACAATATTGCTACCAGGTTGTACACCACCACGACCACCACCACGACCACGACCACCACGACCATTACTCTTACGAAGTACGGCAGCGTGCTTAGCCACTTCTACTTTATATTAATAACATCTAAACATCTAGGGTGATGATGTCGCAAGATTTGAACTTGCCCTTTTGACTCCAGTCACTGTTATAAATACTCAGTAGTGTGACATCACACTTCGGTACTTTCTGTACCGCCTTTAAGGTAGGAGTTACCACGTAATAACAACCACGACCACTCCTCCCTGACATGAACAAATTTGATTGCCGCAGCATGATAGAGGGGAAAGTGTCAAAGAATTCTCATCGTCCAGCAAGTCGTAGGAGTCGTCTTTGTTAAGAAGGATAGCCCAGAACATAAACAGCATCAACGAAGCGAGAAAGTACGTGGGGCTCATCACAAAATTTGACGAAAATCGTCGTAAGGTAGTGGGGTCCCAAAAGTCAGGCGCAAAAAGGCGCGTGTCAAACGTAAGCCCAGAATCAATGACGGCTGCCCTGACGAAGTCCCCAAGCCAGAGATACGACGTGCGCTCTCATGAAACTCAATCAACAGGGTCTTTGAAAAGGTCAGCGTGGTGTGGACAAAGGTGCGGGAGAGGAGGAAGCAAGTGTCAGCGGCAAGAACAAAAGCGAGTGCCCCGCCGCCGCCGTGTACAAGCCAGGTTGCAGCTTCCTCCATCAGGGCTGCAGCGAGCCCACCAGCGAACATTGCGACAGAGTCAAGAGTCTCAAGCGTCAGGAGCGAGAAAAGCCATGAGACAAGGGCCCATGGGCTGTGGGTCGAGAATTGGGGCGCATACATAGCGCCTTGCAGGAAGCGACCTAGAATAGAAGTATGCTAAAGAGAGAGTTGTGTTCTCCAAGGAATAAAAAGAATGGAGAAGGGAAGCAGAAACCGGAGGAAACCAGAAAGTGAGGACGACATGAGTTCAGGTGTTTCACACTGAACTTATAAGTTTCTAAACTTTCAGGCTTGTAAGTTGACTTGTCAACTAAGGGCTCCCCCACCCAGCTACCCACGTAGGCGCAGGCCCCTACTGTAATGGCCAATGGCCATAACTGGCCACTTTCATACCTCATTCTTATACCCTAATACCCCCCCATATTTTGTAGAATGAGGCCCGCTTAATGTGACTTGATTGCACAAGTTCTGTGACGACAGCTCATTTTAATGACGTGCACAAATAACTTTGAGGTCTACATTAATGATTGTCGAAAATGTTGCCATCCTGGCTCCAAAGGCTCATTGCCAACGAAGAGGTTGCAGGCTCATTCTGTTAAATTTTTTCTTGCTCGAGAGGTATGCATGATGTCCAATACCTAACTAACCAAAAGGCACGCGTCTGATAGAATCAGCTAAGTGACGGGGTAAGCATGGAGCTGAATCAGTGGAACCATCGACCATTAAACATAAGGTAAACGAACAACAAACATCATGAAAATGACCGAACCTTAACAAGGATACAAGTTTTACAAACAAGGCCATCAGCAGCTACCTTCAGTCCAGAATTGCACTAGCTTGCTTATAAAAAGCAATTAGTTAATGAAGGAAAACATAAAGCTAGCTATTTTGGCTTAAGAAAGTAGACACATCAGCTCCTGTTGGGAGAAACAGAGATGCATATTTCCTGCAGCAATTGATTTCTACACAGCAAAAATACTGATAACCTGTCCACGAGTGAACGTAATAAGGGCGGGTTTTTTGGTGCTGGCACCTGAGTGCTCCTTTCTTTATTCAAGCTGGATGGTGAGTGGTCACAAATAGCACAGCCTGTTATATTCCTTACAGTTGTGAATTGGTTTTGTGTCATCAGCTCTAAGTGCCCACAAGGGTATTTTAGACACCCCCTTGCCAGCGGGCGGCAGCTTTGAGGTTGCCTTCCCTACCTCTCATAGCTGATCCTAAGTAATTACAGTAATTACATATGTTGACACCCGCAGGGGGCAGGCATGGCGCGCAAGCGCCTTGCCTTAGGGACCAATCTTCGGAGCAACAAAAATTAAAACAGCTGCGCAAGGCGATTCAGTACGGTTTGTTCAGAAATTCAAGGCCTGCAAAGGACAGAAATAACCTAGTAATCAATCGAGAAACAAGACAATAAAAAATAAATCGGTCACAGGAGGTGTGACAAATACAATCAGCACAATGTGAACAAGACAACAGGGCAAGCACCCTCCAAGGAATTCCACAAATCCGAATCGACCAATTATTCAGACCCTAGCTCGAACCCTAAACTCCCGCTTAGTGTGAAAACTCAACCCCTGTGTAAAAACCAGATAGAAGGGAAACTGAGTCCTTCGGACGATGGTTCCAAAAATCGCATTATGGTAGGGGTGGTCGCAAATGACTACAACACTAGTATTGTACACATGACTCGTGTCTTTGTCTTCCAGTGTTCTTTGCGCATCATAATGTTCACCACAAATGATCACAAGTAAAAATTGTACATACCCTTGGGGCCTGCGTACTGACCTATCACCCTTGTTCTTCTCTCTCTTAATCTGATAACCAACCCAAAATTCTATTGGCACCACACATCTCCTTCCTCTTTCCACACTCACCAGGTCACTCACACTAGATACACAACACACATAGACACATAAGCACATAACATACAGACATACACACTTACATATGTACACAGACAACAGCACACACCTGCTTATTAACACATATTCATTGATCTGTAACCTTTAACACTGCTCCCCCTCACTCGTCCCCATCTCCTCCCCCAAGTTTGATTGCACCTGCTACCCCTCCCCGCCACTTGGCACTCTGACCCTCTTCCTCACTCCCCCCTTCATACCACAGCGCTGAACCACCACCTGCTCTATCCACCCCACTCCCCCTTGCACCAGCACTACCATTTCCAGCAAACCTCTGCACGCCAGTGCCACTTAATCTATTCACACCACCACCGCCACTCAGGCGTGGGCCAGAAAAACGATCGCTGCCATTGCCGATGGAGCGCTGACACACCACGCCCGCACCCTGTAGTAGTGAAAGTGTGTGGGTCGTACTCGCAATACTCGCAAAAAAGACACTTGATAAACAGTTTGATGCACAAAATCTTGGCCGGCCTTGTTCAACCGCTAAAGGAGTAGCATTTCCACGTTAGTCTTTATGAAAAGCAGCAAGATGCTTCTTAAGTGTGCAACAATTAAAACAGCAACACTTGTAACGTACAGCATGCACACTTGTAGCGTACAGCATGCACAGTTGTAACGTGCAGCATGCACACTTGTAGCGTACAGCATGCACACTTGTAACGTACAGCATGCAACGCTTGTAGCGTACAGCATGCGGCACTTGTAACTTACAGCATGCAACACTTGTAACATCCTCATGTACACTGCTCTTCTGCAACACATAAACAACACTGTCTGATGGCATTGGCAGGAGCATTTATTCAGCACATTAACAGCATGAAGCACAGCGCAGCACAGCACAGCACGCACAGCAGAGATGTGGCGTTGAGGCTGTCCGGACAAGCGGGTGGGGAGGCCGCCCCTCTTCATGGCACTGCCGGGCCGCAGTATAGCACTGCCTCCGGTGTTAGGGTGATCTGTGTGTACGTGCGTGTGTGTATTGTGTGCATTTGCGTGTATCTGTGTGCAAGGACAATGCGGCAGGTACGCAGGGGTGCTGAAGGAGCACTTTGTATGAAAAGGCAAGTTCATTATGAATTGGCAGAAGTGCAGTGTTATGAGCCCTTCCCCCCGGAAAAATCATATGATCAAATGCCAGGATAGATGAAGACGGGATGACACTACCTTCAGGTATTAGGAAGTTCTGAAGAGATCCGCGCCCAACAACAACAACAAAAACAACAACAACAACAACAGCAGCAGCAGCAGCAGCAGCAGCAACAACAACAGCAGCAGCAGCAGCAGCAGCAGCAGCAGCAGCAGCAGCAGCAGCAGCAGCAGCAGCAGCAGCAACAACAACAACAGCAACAACAACAACAACAACAACAACAACAACAACAGCAACAACAACAACAACAACAACAACAACAACAACAGCAACAACAACAACAACAACAACAACAACAACAACAACAACAACAACAACAATAACGACAACAATGCTTTGGCACTGCCACTACCACACCTTCCACACCTGCTCAGGCATCATTACCACCTCTGCCATCGCCAAGGTATTACCCAGGGCACCAAACCATGTTGATATCAATATATACACAGCATACCCACCGTATCCTATAATGCCATACAATTGCCACCGCCTCTGCCAATCATCTTGCCACTTCCATCCTCATCTTCATCTCTTTTACATCTTTGTTGGCCTTTGGTAAAAGCTGACTCCTCTCTTTTGCGCATGGAAAACAAACTCACCTCGCCCAACCACACCACTCTTTCCACCGCCACCAACATTGTTGCTGCGGCTGCCGCCCCCGCTGCCATTGCCTGTAGGTCTCCCTAACCACTTTTCAGCCACGGAGTCGTCTATGCAGTCATGGAGCGCAGCTGCTACGCTGACCTGTGTGTGTCGCATGTTGAAATGTGGCCATTACAGGTGTGGACGTTTTAATGCAAGCACACAGCCATTTGAAACGTGTGTGTGTGTGTCTGTGTGTGTGTGTTTTCTTCAGCCACGCTGACCTGTGTGTGTCGCATGTTGAAATGTGGCCATTACAGGTGTGGACGTTTTAATGCAAGCACACTGCCATCTGAAAAGTGTGTGTGTGTGTGTGTTCATCAGCCACTTCGTCTACACAGATCATGCAGCAATGGCATGCATTGGCAGTGCCAATTTGGCACACACTGGCTTGTGCACAGATACTTGGTATGGCTGTGTTCTTTGGCCCAGGAGAATAAAATCTGCTAAGTAATTTAGAATACATACCAAAGGTACATACCTAAGGTACCTTGGTACATACCTCAGATACATACCCAAGGTACATACCCAACTGAATTACGCAAACAGCATATGCGAGTACAAAGTGTCAGTGTAAAATTGGTGACAAGTAAGTACGCAAATACTGTAGACCACGGCATAAGCCAGGCACACGGTAAATAACCAAGGTATTTAGGAGCCTTTCCCCTCGTACACAGACTTACCTCGCAGGCTTTGGTCCAGACAGCTAGCTGGTCTAACATTGCAATGTGGCTGCACGTGGTAAGCAAAGCAATGTGCAAAGCAAAGTAAAGGAAGCGAAGCGAAGCAAGCAAGCAAAGCAAAGCAAAGCAAAGCAAAGCAAAGCAAAGCAAAGCAAAGCACAGCACAGCACAGCACAGCAGAGCAGAGCAGAGCAGAGCAGAGCAGAGCAGAGCAGAGCAGAGCAGAGCAAAGCAAAGCAAAGCAAAGCAAAGCAAGCAAAGCAAAGCAAAGCAAAGCAAAGCAAAGCAAAGCAAGCAGGTATAGCTGGTACAGCACTCACGCACGTGCACGCACCCGCATACACAAGACATCCTGACACTTTACGCAAAGTATCAGATGTACAAGCACGCATAGCTGGTACAGCACTCACGCACGTGCACGCACCCGCACTAACACTTGTTGTCCGTGCAGACACACTCACGGTGTTGCTATGCCCTTACATCATCCATGTCTACACAGCAGTAATCTTCCCACATGCGCACCACAACTCATCCAACACAAGCACAGACACACACAAACACACATACACACATGCCAACGTACACACGTACACGTGCAGACACGCTCACACTGACATACACACTCACACCTGGCACTGAAGATGAACTCTGACAGAGCAGCTTCTGCCAGATCTGCCAGCATGGAAGGCACTAAAGATAGTAGACCTGTGTGATAACGAAACACAGGAATTTTGTAACATAAGAAACTCATAACACGAGAATCTTGTAACACAGGAATCTTGTAACAAAGGAATCTTGTAACACAAGATCCTTGTAACACAGGAATCTTGTAACACGGGAAACTTGCGTTCTTTATAATGTTGAAGGGCTATAAGGAGAGACGGCTTGCTTGAATGAATGAAAAAGTGTTTCTCAAGCAAGTTTGACAATGTTTTAAAGGGGGGAGGGTCATAAGGAAAGTAGACCTGGGGAATTTAAGAGCAATGCTCAGCAGAAAAATATCAAGTAGTCTTCATGGCATTCTTGATGGAAGGCATGCAATAGCACTAGGGCTGTCTCGAGGCACAAGGCCCTTCAAGGCTAGCCTTGATAGCGCTAACATTTAGTCTTCAGAGCAGCCTTGGTGGAAGGCATGCAATAGCACCAGAGTTGAGTCGAGGCACAAGGCCCTTCAAAGCCAAGTCTAGAGGGTCGTTTTGCTGGGAGGCAGCCAATTCCTCCGTGACAAACAAACCAGGCGTTTGTCAAAAAGCTGCATATACTGTACTACACCTAGTGCTGCAACGTGTGTGCGAAATAAAGTAATGAAGGGATGGGTCATACGGACCTCAGAGACGTTCAATACGGTAAAATACGCACTAATTGCGCAATACTCGTACAATACGCTACCGTATTTTATGCAATTTGGGAGTGCCGATTTTTGATACAAAATGATGCCGATTTGCCCCATAAGCACCCAAAACGTGCCCAATTCTTCCCCAATATAATAAGTGTTATTATATATTATGTAATCGCACTGGAAGCTCACCGTAAGGCCGTTGTTGGGGCGGAAATTGCCTAAAAAGGCCAAAAAATGGCAAAACCCGGCAAATTTTGCAATCTTATAATATGGCCCAATTCGTTCATACGGTAAAATACGCGTTAAATACCATATGGCGTATTATACGAATATGCTGTATGACCCATCCCTGGAGTAATGACACAACCTTGAGCAGCGGGTGTGCGCACAACTTGTTCGATGTATCAGCACAACATGTTTGGTGCATCAGCACAACATGTTCGATGTATCAGCACAACATGTTCGATGTATCAGCACAACATATTTGATGCATCAGCACAACTTGTTCGATGCATCAGCACAACTTGTTCGATGCATCAGCACAAGGACAGAGCGCTCTGATCAGCGCTTCTGACTCGAGCACTGACAATGCGCACACACACACACACTTTGTCAGATAGACATACATTCAAACAAATTCGAGAAAGTGCCAAGCCCGGTCGTGCCCCTATATATATAATATTATATGATACCAGAGGGGGTTATCTGAGGCCAAAAATGGGTATACTTCTGGCATGCTCCTAGGGTGTGGCTCCCCTAACTTGCAAGTTTCAAGCTCAGATCTGATATTCAAATTTAAAGGAGCAGCTGAGCTTGAAACACGCAAATTAGGGGAGCCATACCTAATCAGCCGTGGCGTGAACCCTACTTTTTGAGCAGACATATGCTGTATCTGACCAGCCAGCGCACCAAACCCGGTAATTTTTAGTGTTATGAAATCCTTTTAATAAATAAAGATCACACCAAGAGAAACGTGGCAAAAAGACTAAGTGGGTTGGCGAGATATGCAAATTAATAAGCCATTTCCCCTGGATGGGTGTACAGGTGCACAACACCCATCTGGATGGGTGTACAGGTGCACAACATGTGCTTTTAGTCCTGTCATTCTGTACGCAGGGCGACTTGTCTAAATCTGAGCACATGCTCGAATAGCTTATAAAGTCAGCATTAGCTTAAAGCTGGGCTGGGTACATTTCGATGAAGTGACGTGTGAGTAGCTGCATTTCCATGCAAAAAGGAGCATGTTTTGGCTTTTGCCCAGATAACCCCCTCTGATATAATATATACTGCGTTCACCTGTGAAGTAGCAGGACCGTGGGGATGCCATAGCGCGACGCATGCGATTGCAGTACAAAATGACCAGCCTGCGCAGCCTCTCCGTGTCAAACTTGGCTCTAACTATAGGGTCTTGGCGACCTTCTCCCATAAGGTCTGCCAACGCGCGGTTCATGGCCTGGGTGTGCGTGCAGGTGTGTATGTGTTTGTGTGTATGTGTTTGTGTGTATGTGTGTATATGTTTGTGTGTATGTGTGTATATGTTTGTGTGTATATGTTTGTATACACACTCACCATATCATCAAGACAGACTGGACAACGGAGGAAGGGTGTGTGAGTGGGAGATGGAAGGGTGTGTAGGAGACTTGTCAAGCACGAGCTGTCTACGCTCAACCTACTACTCAACCTACTACTACTCACTATACGTTCAACCTACTAATTATACGCTTAACCTATAAACACACACTACGCACACTTAACCTACTACTAATTGTGCGCTCAATTCATTAACACTCACTATACACACTTAAGTTACTACTACTACTACTACTACTACTACTACTACTACTACTACTACTACTACTACTACTACTACTACTACTACTACTACTACTACTACTACTACTACTACTACTACTACTACTACTACTACTACTAATGCGCTCAACCTATTATTACTCACCACACACACTCAGCCTACTGCTTCTCATGCACTCAAGGTACACACACTCACCATACACACTCAGCCTACTGCTTCTCATGCAATTAAGATACACACACTCACCATCTCACCAGGGCAGAATGGACAACATATAATAGGGTGCGTATTTTGTGTGTGTGTATGTGTGTATGTGTGTGTATGTGTGTGTGTATGTGTGTGTGTGTATGTGTGCGTGTGTGAAAGAAGCGCATGTAGGGGTCTTATCAGACAAACGAGCAACACTGGGAAAGCTGGCAAGGCAGGAATGACGTGTAGCAATGGAAGAAAATACGCAAGCAGTGGCAGCTGCTCTCCACATTACTCAAGCTTAAGGTTGGCCAGAACCGTATATATACACCACATATGACTGTGTATTTGGTGATTTCCCTGCCATGTGCTCCTCTTGCGGAATATCACGCAGGTCGGACGCGAAGGTGCACAGACGCTTGTATTGCACGGTGCCGCTGCCCGTACTGAAACGGTGATTGAGGTACCCACGGGTGAAGCCATAAAAACCGTAATTTCACCGTATATATATACATATGTATGGTTTTGGCCAACCCTAGTCAAGCATAATGAGGCAATCTCATAGCTTGTGCCATAAACTCCTCCACAACAGAAAAAAATGAACGATACAAATAGTCAGGAGGGTTGCAGCCTGGATTGTACATTATGGCAACAATGCTACATTACACAAATCTCCATAATTCTGGACACAATTCTGGAATTCCAGAATATACAGCCCTTGGGCAGTCAACATGCAGCCAATACTGTGACAGGCTGTGGTAACGACTGATGTGCAGATTAACGTCATCAGTAACCAGCCGGCTTACCAAGAGGATGGCTAGCTCTTGGGCAGTGGACAGGCAGCACCGCGACAGCTGGTAGATGCCTGACCCGTCCTGAAGAGCAAAGACAGTTGCAGCATCATGTATTGTATGTATGTATGTGTGTATGTATGTATGTATGTATGTATGTATGTATGTATGTATGTATGTATGTATGTATGTATGTATGTATGTATGTATGTATGTATGTATGTATGTATGTATATATGTATGTATGTATGTTTGTATGTATGTATGTATGTATGTATGTATGTATTGCAGCGTCATGTAGTGCGTAGCATGTTATGCAACTATGTTTCTGTGCATGAACTTATACGCCTTTACAATCACTGATGCGTCTTGATAGCACGTACGTTATGCACATACGTTTCTGTGCATGTCATGCAGATCAGTCTCTATGTTTACTGATGCGTCACAGTGGCACGTTATGCACATACGTTTCTGAAAGTCTTTATATTCAATGATGCGTGCATCATGGCAAGGGCCTTTTGTGCAAAACTCAATTCACGGTAGTGACCAACCCAGCCCCTAATAATGGTTTTACAAGTCGTCCTCTAATGCATAAACATTTTGATATGAGCGCCACAGCGAATAAGCCAGGGCCAGTCCTGATTTAAAGTGATTTAAAGCGATGACCAGTCATATGCCCAAACCAGAAGGAGGAGTTATACTCGCTATTAGCACTTTTAAGGCTTTTCAAGCAATCTGTGGTCATAGTTTGAATTTGTGGCTTACTGATGGTGCCCCAGCTCCACTGCGGGTGCACAGAAAGGCGTCAGAAAGTGTACTTCATGGCACACACACACACATGCACGCACACACACACTCACACACACAGAGGAATTTTGCACAAAGCCCCTTGCACAGTGGCATAGCCTTGTCAATGTTCCTGCCACGCAGGAGTGTGCGAAAAAGGGTCGTGCAATTGAAGCAGGCGTCAACTGAACCGACTATTCTACGCCCTTAGGTACTTACGCACACACTGGTCCACAATGACCTACCCCCACACACTCACGCTCAGAATGCTTACCTGTGCAGCCACAGCACACATAAGAGCCACCTTGTGCGCGTCCAAGATCTGGCCTTTGGACATGAGTATGCCCACATCACGGTAGCCCTCCAACACAACATGCTGTGTTGGCGTGTGTGTGTGTGTGTGTATTTGCAGGTGTGTGTGCTTGTGAGTTTACGTGTGTGTGTTTGTTTGTGCGTGTGTGTGTGCGCGCATGTCAGTGTGTATTTTTGTATTTGAGTGAGCGTTTTCCGTGCGTGTGCAAGTTTGACATCTTTGGACATTAGGCACCATCACAAACACAATTTCATGCCGGCAGATTTCCATTCCCACATGCTGCATATCATTTTGGTGAGCCATTAAACATAATAACACGTGCGTTATTTTTCTATTTGCGTGAAGTATAAATATAACATATATAACACGTGCGTTTTTGTCTATTTGCGCAGATGTTTCGGCACGTTTTCCCATGCACGTGCATGCACACAGCTGACCGTAATAACCAGTCAAGTTTTCCTGTTTGAAGGTCATGCCGGGCCACACGCTGCATGTGTCTGTCTAGACCCTGGCAGTGCCAAGGCACAATAAACTGTGTGCCATATACAAAGCTATATTTAGGGATGATGCATACAAATTTGCTAACTTGCATTATACATTAGGTATACATCATTACACATCATACATCATTATACATCACTATACATCATTATATCATTATACATCATACTATCATATTTTTCAGCCATGCATTCAGCTACGCGGGATGTGCTGGACTCCCTTGAAAAGACAGTCTGCCTGCAGAGAGATCGTTCCTTGCCCAACCTTTCAATGCATCATTGAACTGAATAAAAATGTAAAAAAATAAAAGGCCAATTCAGAGACGAACCTCCTGATGGAATGACTGTGCAGGGTCACCCTTGTCTCTCTTTCAATGCATCATTGAACTGGATAAAAATATAAAAAATAAAAGGCCCATTCAGAGACGAACCTCCTGGTGGAATGGCTGTGCAGGGTCACCCTTGTCTCTCTTTCAATGCATCATTGAACTGGATAAACATCTACAAAATAAAAGGCCCATTCAGAGACGAACCTCCTGATGGAATGGCTGTGCAGGGTCACCCTTGTCTCGGTTCCAGGAGGCCCAGAGAGAAGCGTGGAACTCACTCAGGAAAACACGCTGGTACACATCCCTGCACGCGCGTGTGTGTTTGGTTTGTAAACCTCCTTTGCAAAACAGCCAGGGACTGCACTGAGACAGAGCCAAGTTTCAGTTAGGTCAAAAGTGTTCAAGATATAGTAGCAGCTGTTTCGGAAACCTGGTCTCTGTTCCAGAAGGCCAGACCTTGAAAGCATGAATAAAACATGTTTACACACACTCCTTTGCACTTTTTTGTCTGTTGGTGTTTCGAACAGAGCTGTTGCAAGGTCAGTGGCGTATTGACATACAAATAAGTGCAAGCGTAAAAGCGTAAGAGCCGAATACTTTATTCTTGTCCATCAGAAACAATGGTGTTATGTACATGCCAATAAGCCACTAGCTTACGCCGAACACTGTCGGCCACACATCCAGACACACACACACACACACAAACATTTTGTCACCTTTCCCAGTAGCCCCTGTCTGTGCTGTTGCTTGATGTGGAGGGCCTGGATCCACCCCCATGTGCTGCATACAGCATTGCCTGTGCATATGTGTGTGCGTATGTACATGCATTTGTGAGTACGTGTGTATATGGCCTCCACTGCTTTTATCTGTATTGTGTGTACGTGTGTTTGTGTATGTGTGTGTGACCTCTACTGCTTTGTCTGTATTATTATGTGTGTATGTGTGTATATGGTCTCAACCACCTTGCCTGTATTTGTGTGTATGTGTGTGTGTTTGTACACGGAAACTCTACCATTGCCTGAATCCTGGATGTTACCCTCCTCCTTGTACTGCAAGCAGCATTGCTTGTTTGCATGTGTGTGTGTGTATGCGTGTGTGTGTGTGCGTGTGTGTGTGTGCGTGTGTGTGTGTGTGTATGTGTGTGTGTGTGCGTGTGTGTGTGTTTGAGCCTTCACCAGGGGTCTAGGTCTCCTAGGGGGCTACACAAACCAGCAGCGCAAGCGTGATGCAGCGTAACAATACATATAGAAATTCCTAATATATGTATCACTACATGCAGCGTCAACACTCTGGCACAAACACACAACACACACGTGCATTCCGTCACACTATCCCACACCTACATACACGCCCACACGCCCACACGCCCACACCCACGTATACACCCACACCCACGCACACACCCAAACCCACATCCACTCCCATAATCACATCCAATGCACACCTATGCATGCACACGTGTGCACACACACACAAACACACAGAGACACACACACACCTGGTTTGGTCTCAGAGCGGGGCTGATCGAGTGGTGCTGAAATGTGAGGTGCTCCTTGAAGGGTGTGTAGCTGGCATCTGGGTGTGTGGGTGCTGCGTACATGGTGATGGTGCCAAGCACACGCCCCTGCGCATAGGACAATGCAAACAAATCAATATCACAGGTGCAAAGCTGCATGCCGATCGTACCTTGGCACACACACACACAGACATACACACGCCTGTGCATGATGATTCAAGAAACAAAGCACGTTTTTGGAAGTGGGTGTTGTTTGGTACATGCTTATGGTGTTATCATTCTTTGCGTATGACGTATAATGTTAAATTGTACAAGCTGGTGGTGCGTTCTAAAGTCTTCAACATGCTGATGGTGCCAGAAGTTGTGCGTATGGCCTGAGCGAGACCAACAGTGGTGAGTCAGGGGAAAATGCAACGTCAGGGAATAGGCTTAGGGTGTAGGCTGGAGGAACAGAGGGGAGGGGGGCAGGGTACTGTATGGCGGTTGATATTGTAGAAGCGTGTGTGTGTGTGCGTGTGTGTGTGTGTGCGCGCGTGCGCGCAGACGAGACCACTCAGGATGCCACACAGCAATGCGTAACGCCCAAAATACTTGAAGCATTGCGCACAGGAACAAAAATTTCGAATTGGGACAGATGGTTCCTGTCTGTGTATTTTCCCACAGCTGGCAAAAGCCACGTAGTCTGTACGGTCAATATGCGGCCCTGTCCAAGATACAGTTTCCAGCCCGCAAATGGGCTCCCTCAAGAAGGAACAGCCAAGCAGAAGCACAGCAAAAGGGACGCCCCTATGTCCTATGTCCTATGGTATCCCTGTGAGTCACTTGCAGGACGCCCCTGTGTTTTATGTTCTATATCCTATGGTATTCCTGGGACTCACTTGCGGGACGCCCCTGTGTTTTATATCCTATATCCTATGGTATCCCTGTGACTCACTTGCAAAACGCCCCTATATCCTAAGTCCTATGTCCCACGTTCGATGTCCTTTGTCTTATGCTACTCGTGTGGCTCTCAATTGCATGACGCCCCCATGTCTTATGTCCTATGTCCTATGCTACGCGTGCGACTCATTTGTGAGACGTCCCTACATCCTGCGTCCTGTGCTATTCCTGTGCCTCACTGGCAGGACGCCACTGTGTCGTATGTCCTAAATCATATGTTATTCCTGTGACTTACTTGCGGGACGCCCCTGGCTGCTGCTCCCAGTGCTGCAGCCACCCCCCCTTTGTCAGCGTCCTCCAGCAAGGCACGCACCCCAACACACACCCACACGAGAGTATCTCCCTGCAAGGTAGGGGGATTTGAATAAGGGCTTGAGTTTATGGACCGTTACGATTGCGGTATCTGCAGCAGGAGGACAGTGAGCAGCAGCAGCAACAGCAGCAGCAACAGTAGCAACAGCAGCAGCTACACCAGGAACAGCAGTGAGCAGCACCAGCAACATCAGCAGCAACTGTAGCAGCTACACCAGCAACATCAGCAGTGAGCAGCACCAGCAACAGCAGCAGCTACACCAGGAACAGCAGTGAGCAGCACCAGCAACATCAGCAGCAACAGCAACAGCACCAGCTACACCAGCCACCACACCAGGAGGACAGTGAGCAACACCAGGAGCAGCAGCAGCAGCTACACCATCAACAGCAGTGAGCAGCACCATCAACACCATTGGCTGCACCAGGAGGAGCAGCAGCAGCAAAACCAGGAGCAGCAGCAGCAGCTACACCAGCAACAGCATCAGCAACACTAGGAGCAGCAGCAGCAACACCAGAAACACCGCACAAGGAGGACAGTGCGCAACATTACGTGTTTGAAGCTTGTGAGGGGGTTCAGAGATGCTGGCACAACACCAAACACACATCCACAACATGGTATGACCCTGCAAAAAAAGTCATGGGTCACTTCCCAATATTCGATAGGATATGACTTTTTCTAACAGGTGTGAAGTTCATTTGATATCATGTGTACACATACATTTACAAAACCACACACACAGACACACACACACATGCCCACTCACCCACACCCACACCCACACCCACATGCACCCACACACTTTCCGTTGCTTTGCTATGAAACACTCCATGTGTACATTTTTTGGTTGGCGCTAATATGCTTGCGTCGTGCAATCACAAGCCTACAATTAGGGTTGGCCAGAACCATATATATACGGTTTATATACAGTATTTTTGGCAGGGAAATCACCAAATATACGGCCATATACGGTGTATATATACGGTTTTGGCCAACCCTACCTACAATACAAATCACACCCAAGCACATACGCGCACTGCTGACACACAATAAACAAAACAGCCACATGTAAAAGTGCATCAGCCCAGCACTCAGCTTTCAATTTGCCCCTGTGTGAGGAGATCCTTTATGATGAGCCCCTTACATGTGCTGCTGACGCACGATAAACAGAACAGCCACGTTTAAAGTGCACCAGCTTAGCACGCACCTTGCGTCCCTCCATCGTACTGCTGTTTGCCCCAGGCATAGTACCCCAGCCCACCAGGTCCACCCCTGGTTTGGGTTGGGAGAGGCTGTCCGCAGTGGTAGCTGTGAATGGGGAAAATAAGAATAGGGCAGTGAAGATTACTTCTGTTTGCCCAAGGCATAGTACCCCAGCCCACCAGGTCCACCCCTGGTTTGGGTTGGGAGAGGCCGTCCGCAGTGGTAGCCGTGAATGGGGAAAATAAGAATAGGGCAGTGAAGATTACTGCTGCTTGCCACAGGCAGAGTACCCCAGCCCACCAGGTCCACCCCTGGTTTGAGTTGGGAGCGGCCGTCTGCAGTGGTAGCTATGGACAAGTGACAAACAACGAGTGGGATACGAGTGATGAATAACGAATGCCGAGAATGAGTGACAGTGTGTGACTTGCAACGGGTGACAAATAAGGAGTGCCAAAGAATGAGTGACAAACAAGAGCAAAAATCAACGAGAGGGTGGCGACGTGATCCCCTCATTGGTTACACAGGATTACATTACAGGACACAGAAGGCTAACCTACACCAGTTTCAGGACATTGAAGGTATCCCCCACAGCAAAAACAGGAGAGGCAAGTATCAAATATATATTTTCCTGTCAGCAGGGGCAACAAGGCCTCCCACAATCGTGTTACAGGCAAGCAAGGATAGACTGTCTGGCCTTGTGGTTTTTCAAACAGGGAGGATGTCCTGTATTCAAGAAAATTGTGGACTTGTGGTAGCACACACACACACACATACACACACACACACAAACACACACACAGACAAGCACACACAGACATGCAGCAAACGGCTTATCGGCACCAAGAGTCGGCTCCCCGAATTTCTTCCTGAGGGGCCTTTGTGAAGAGGAAACTCATACGAAGCAAAAAAAGCCCCCACACTCACGACAACTAAGTACAGCCCCCAAAATCTTGTGCCATACTTGCGTGCAGTCGTCCTGGGATAGGCTATGACCATCAAGATCTGCTTGTGAATGGGATATACTCTTATGGATTTCAACATTTTTGCCTGCTATCAACAGACACGCAAGTGGAAAGCACTCATGTTTGACCCAGTTGCAACTCTTCCAGGGTGCGGACCATCTACAAACGCAAGTAACCAGATGCACACAAAGCCACACCCACACCTCCATCATTGCACGCATCCCCACTCCACCCACCCCAACATCACACCCACACCTCCATCATTGCACGCATCCCACCCCACCAACCCCAACATCACAATCACACCTCCATCATTGCACGCATCCCCACTCCACCCACCCCAACATCACACCCACACCCACACACACACACACACATACACACACACACACGCA
>Ga0307968_1001413_pt1 | contig 19537 bp, 18 predicted proteins | sample OrgLakmetagen650_FD_201834 | JGI IMG/M metagenome (GOLD analysis project Ga0307968, IMG submission 201834) | Saline water microbial communities from Organic Lake, Antarctica - #650 | ecosystem: Environmental > Aquatic > Non-marine Saline and Alkaline > Saline | place: Antarctica: Organic Lake...
CAAGGTTAGGCCTTTTTTTGTCTGTTCTTCAGACACACTCTTTGCTTGTGCTCTTGCGAGCGTGGGCCAATTTCTCAGACTGGTTTTTCAAGGAGGGTTTTTCTGTTTAGGCAGGAGTTTTCCTTTCCCAGTCTTATAGGTTTTTCCTTCATTCTGTCAGGCCCTTGCTGAGGACCGTGTAACAACCCCCACCAAAAAAAAAAAAAAAAACAAGCAGGGTGTTTTGACTTGCATTGCTGTCTTGAAGGAGTTGTGTAATGACAGTGCTTACCTCTTCTGTTTCTTTCATGTTGGCAATGGCTGCAAGCCTGTTCAGTGCTACAATGTGTTTTTTGGCAACTCAAGAGAACTAACTTTTAAGCTGTTTCCCAGAGATGATGTGGCCCTCGTTGGATGACGTGAGATTGAGAAGTAATTAATGCGTAGGCTCATAAGTGGTTTGGTAATGCAGTTAATGAGGGTAATTACTGTGTGTGTGGGGGGGGGGTGCGGGTGGAAGTGATTTCTGAGACACACCTAGGAATACACAAATTCCTTTCAGAACTAGGTGTAGGTTACTGGCGTGGATGTAGTTGGTGCGCTCTCATATGGAGGTTGATGTGCCTCTTAAGTGGCAACAAGGTTCCTTCTCGTGTGGACAGGGATGATGTGGTAAGGTATTTATAGTGGGAAATCTGATGGGTCAGGAGATGCATGGTCACAGATCGGTGGCGATCAGAGGGGTCCTCTAGGCTAGTTACAAGTGCCACTGCTGAGCGCCTGTGATATTCTACGTGAATAGAGGGACGCCCAAGGACGCTTAACATTAATCCAAAAATATGTACATCTTCACGGATCATGGCCGTTAGAGTGCTGCGCCAGAGGTTGTGCTTGCCTTTAATCAACTTTCCAATCATTGCATCCCATTTGTCTAGGTCTGGGTACGGGCATGGTGTAACGGCAAAGGCATAGGCCAAACCAAGGATGATAGCTGTGCGTATTATGTCAAGTGTTTGCCGTGGTGAGGCATATGATCCTTCAAGGGCATCAAGCTTTTGTTTTGGGTTGTCGTCCTTGCGCATGTGTTAGTGTATCCATATAAGGTCCATGGTCAGAGTGACTTCTAGGTAACGGAAAGGTGAGCTGGATAAACTATATGTATGTTGCCTGTTTTTGGACTATTAGTTTGTTATTGAGTTGATGTTCGAGGGCTTTGGTATGTTATATCATTGTTGTCTTTGGGAGGAGACGCATTCACGCTAATTGTGACCTTGGTTTTGCTGCCACAAATAACCAAATAACCGGCCCAGTTAGAGTAGAGTGTGGGTTTACTAGCTTGCGCTTTGAGATTGCGTGGATTGCAGTGGGGCAGAGGAGGTCATCTGCAAGCGGCACTGCTTATGTTGTTGGCTAGGTGAGTTTGAAGTGTGCTTTCTTTTGGGACACAGGTGTGTAACCGCCCTCCTACGTTTAATTATCTTAGGAGAGCCCTACAGAGTAGGAAGAGAAAAGGGGAGAGAGTGTCACCTTGTATAGTACCTCTTTCTATTTTTTTTTTGCAAACCCCATAAGGGAGATTTACTTGAGTGGTGGCATGTTCTTAGAGATTTCTGACAGCATCTATGGCATCAGTAGGAAAGCCAAGATCCAAAGCATACATTCATGGTCAGTAGTGTTGAAGGCTAAGGTAAAGTCAAAAATTAGCGCATAGATGTCTTTGCGAAAGAGTTTGGCATGTTTTAGTGCCATAATTGTTTTTTGGAGTGGTGGATGGTATATTGTTTGTGTTGGAAGCCTGCTTGTGTGGTACTGAGAATGTAACACGTCTCTGCGTACTCCTCCCGAGTGTTAGTGATGAGGCGTGTCCAAAGCTTTAAAAGAGTTTTTGCAAGGCCAATTGGGCGAAATGAGGACACCTCAGTTTCATCTCCTTTGTTCTTATCAATAAGGATGGTGTTACTGATTTTCCAGGCTTTGGGTGTGAAGCCATTAGCCCACATGTCAAGCGTGCAGGTTGTTTTGTTTTTCTGCAGGAAGCATGTGCAAATTTCTGTTAACAATACCATCTGGTCCTGGAGATGTATTTTTACTCATAGTTTTGATGCACTTGTTCAAGGCACTTTTGTCTAGTATTGAGGAGTGCAGCCAATTTCTGTTTTTTGTGTCTTCTGATTTTTGATTGTAGTTTAAAGGGATATGGAGATGGAATCCCAGGCTCATTCTCTGTGTTCGTCGGTAGATAACGTTACTAAACTGGCTTACTAGGCTGTCTTACTACTCGATTACCAATTTCTGGCTTACTGGTAACCACCGTAAAGTAAGCGGTGGTAAGCGGTGGTTACCAGTAGCCATGGTAACCGAGGTACGTTAGCGGACATTTGTGTGGTTATTGAAGGTGGTTATTGAAGGAGGTGTTTACCATGGCTTACTACCAGTAACCACCATATACTGATCACTTACTAGTAAGCAGAGGTAGTAAGCCAGGGTTTGACATTTATTTGCACGTACTGAAATGCTTACTGGTAAGCCAATCTAGTAAGCCTCGGTTACTACATAGCTTACGGGTAACTCAAGTAGCAAGCCAAGAGATAAGTTGGCTTACTAGTAGGCCACACTGGTAAGGGTAAGGCAAATTTGACTAGGATCTGTGCTTACTGAACTGCTTACTGGTACGCCACACTACTCACATGGTAAACCACACTGGTAAGGCAAGTTTGGCTAAGGTCTGTGCTTACTGAACCGCTTGCTGGTAAGCCAGATCAGTAAGCCTCGGTTACTACATAAAAAAGAAAAGAAAAAAAATACTACGCAGGTACTCCCTGCATCAATTAAGGAAAAGGAGACACATTGGCCCGAAGTGCTGTGAGTCTCCCCCACCAAAGGAAAAAGAACCTAGTGGGTATCTGGAGGGTGGCTGACAGCCCCCTGCTTCAGACCGAGACCTTGTCAGTTTGTGCGCATAATGCACAGAGTGAACATGCAATTTAAGGGCAGCCTTGTGGGCCCTCTGTGAATCGAGGCCGAGCTCTTTTAGATGATGCAAAGTGTTAGAGGTATTGATTGATCCTTCCACACCAAGAAGGATGGTGTGCAGTGCAACCTTACAGCTTTTAGCGTGTGCATAAACTCTCGTGCTGTTTGTTAGAGGCCTCCAGCTGGTGTCCAGGCCTAATGTCTTCACAATCTTCACTTCTATGAGGCGTATCTCCCTCTTATAAGCGTTAAGCTCGTAAGCTCTGCGCACTTGCCCATGAGGTATAGCATACTGCACCTGTTACAAGCGGGGAGTGGAAGGTGGTTTGGATTTTGTAGGTAAGGGAGTAACCAAAACAGCATCAGGGCAACTGGAAGTAAGCCTGTCTCTGATAGATAAACGAGCACCAAAAAGCCAAATGGGTAAAGTCTTATTACTAGAGTGCTCGGGAATTTGAAGGCTTTGTTGGGCAAAACTGTCAGTGCTGCCAGCATCCATATGAACTTCACAACCTGCTAAGCCTTTGCTGATGGCTTTCATGATGAGTCTGCAAGCAACATTGTGGCGTTCAGTGATCATGCCAGAGATGATATTGTGTTGACACCCTGAGAGAATATGAGGAGCACTGTCTGATTGTGGGACTGTGCAAGCCAGCTATGGGTGCCTGGTAGGTCACGCGTGCATGGGCGTCCGTACCTCAGGTTTTGCCCCATAACTCTGCAACACTTCAGTTTCAGGTCTTGGTTCGTATGCAGATGGATGCCTATTTGAAAAAGGAGCAGGTTGGTACCTTCTTTGTTCTGATGGGGCACCGGAAGGGGGTTTTAGGGGGGGGGGGCAAGGGGGGCCACCCCAAAAAGTTTACGTGCATTCCAAAAAAAAGTTCATGTAGAAAAAAATAAGAGTTTGTTGTTGTTCCGTTGCAAAAAAGTAGAGACATCCTATGCTCTTACCTCTGAGAATAGCTCATATCTCCTGCGAAGAGACACTGTAAGGGGGGGATGTGTGCAGTGGAAAATAGCATGCTCTTCATCCTGGACATTATTTCAAGATTTCCAACCTGGGCATTAAATTCTCCAGGCAAAAGCAGGTGTGGTGTCCTTGCAAGTGCTTGTTCAATCTCTTCCAGGTGCGCAAACGACTTTTCTTCTTCATGCCCACTGTCAGGCGGAATATAAACTGCACCCAATATAGTGTCTCTGTCTTTGGCGAAAAGCTCTTTATTGTACTTTGCTTACACAAATTCGTTAATGATTACACATCCAGCAAATGACTAACCTTTTGTCTTGCTTTTTCTGTAATACAAAGCAGGAATGAAAAAACCGTGCACAGCCTTTTCTCATTTCTTGATGGAAATATACAAGGATTACAAAGAAAGGCCTTCATTTCTTGTTGAAACCAATACAGGCTGTAAATCAAAGCAACGGCAAAACAATAATCAGAGAACAAAGATATGAGCAAGACACGACGCAATAATGAAAGAAGTATCGGCCACCATGTATTGAACATATGTAGTGCCTGAATAATTTACACAAGTACATGCAAAAGAACAATGTAAGCGTCCTCTGTGTAATAGGATTAATACAGCCCAAACAACAATCGACACAAGTACTGTCTGGTCATCATGGCCTCCACCACAACATAAAACGGCCCTAAAACCTTGTACCTGCAACACACAGCTGATGTTGTAGCTCATGCCCTTGATCGGCCGCTTGCTTGGATACAGGTAGATATATTATAAATTACATGTCCAGTAAACCATCAAAGTTGTGCAACTTGTCGGGGTCTGCAATGTAGCCCATGTTGGCCCACTCACTACGCAGTTGTCTGTAAAAAACTTGAGGCAGGTCTGCTCCCAAGGACACCTGTGTAGGAATGCAAGTTTATATAGAACATCGGTTCCTCCCTTGTAAAGGAATCACGCCCTTTATTTTACACATGCATCGCCAAGGTATTATAAGATTTTGCAAACACAAAACAGAGCAGGCTTAGGGTGAAATATTTATAAAAGAGCGAACACGTATATTAGGTTGTTAGTAGAGCACGAGTGACAATTCGGACCCTTTTTTAACCCTTTTTACAGATTCAAACGAAATAACACGTGGCTTATATGCAATTTCTCCTGCTCTTTGTAGGGTGAGCACAGTGCTAAAAAGAGCGATGCGCAAGTTTTAGAACGAGAAAATTGAGCAAACAACCGTACTCAGCCAGTGCTTCCTGAAATCCTGGAAGAGTGTCTGCTCTGGGAAAAAAATTATACATCCCCTTTTTCTGCACCTTCTGGGGAACGTCCCGTTGCTGACCAAATTCCAAATGCTGATCCCAAATTTCTACAGTGTTTATCAGCTTTACAAAGCACATGTACACACCTCTGCGCGCATCTGCTCTGGCTGCAGCTGCTCAACCATCTCTTTGTCTTCTCCAAGGATCTTGAACATTGCATTCCTTGCCCTGAAAAATAAGCAACAGAGCAAAAGCGTGCTTCTGTACGGAATGTAGCAAAGGAGGAGAAGGTAACAAAGTGCAGCGCTTGCTTTCGGTAAACGTGACAAAAGAGCAAGGAGAAGTGAGGAGCTGAAAGCAGCGGACAGGAAAAAAGTGGCTCGATTGCAAAAAATGGCTCAATTGCAAATAACATCGACATACCACAAATCAAAGCCATCCCAACCAGCAAAGTTTCGGATGAGGCAGAACCTGTTAATTGACCTGTACAGAAAGAAACGATGTAACATGTTTGGCACACGAGGTCTTTCAATACCTAATGCCTTACATTCGCCTATATATACAATTTCAGAAAGGCTGTCGTCCTGGCGCACTTAGCAAAAAACTTGTATAGATGATACAGTACCTGTCCGCATCGATCGGGACGGTGTTAACAAACGTGATCATCTGCGACGCAAGCATAGGTGATGAGGCCAGCAGGTTTCAATCCAGTTGGTTTAAACCTCTAATGCTTTTGTTTTAATGTGACTTTTGTGCCTGACACACATCTCTTTCACATTAGACGAAATACTGACTCACAAAAGACAAACAAGTACCTGCACTCCCGCCCCAAGCGTGATTTTAATGAAAGAGGTAGAGGGGAGAAAAGCGACCACCTCCACTGGGACTGCATCCCTTGATGTCCATTCCCATAAAGCGTTCACTGGCTTGTTGTGAATTCTGAATGCATGGAATAAAGCACCAATGACTTAGTGCTCGTGCATAGGGGAAGGAGGGATGCGTGTTTTGGAAGGCAAATCCACCAGGGTGTCTTTGAGAGGAACAAGTCATACATTCTCAGGTCATGTTTCTCATTCCTGTTGATCTGTATGTTATTTTGAGATTTTAGTTGTGCATTTAAGCTATAACATTCAATGGCATACAGGGAACTACTTACTTGAAGGTGCCATGCACAGAAAATGTGTCACGGCTCATTTGCATGTCCATCACCTCTGGCTTGGACTGCAGTATTAGTGAATAGAGTGATTGACTGAAGAGCAAACCTTTTTAATTCTTGGTCAAGTCAATCAAACGGTGCAATGCAACCGGCAGAATTTTAAGTGCAACAACTCGCACACTACTCCACAAGCCTTACAGTGCCTTGCAGTCATGCTCCTTTGGTATTGACACGACGCCTTACAGTGCCTTGCAGTCACGCTCCTTTGGTATTGACACGACGCCTTACAGTGCCTTGCAGTCACGCTCCTTTGGTATTGACACGACACGTATCACAGACAGCCATAAAACATCCCTACCTCGTTCCCAAATGAGTCCGCATGTAGGTAGTGAATGTGAGCCATGTCAATCTGAAGGAACGTGCAAGAGGAAGCGGCATTGTCAACAGGAATTTGTCTGAAGTTATGTCTGACACCTGCGTGCATACTAAATAGCTCATGTAACACCATAAAATCTGACTTTGCTGCTTTGCATTGCAGAGAAGTTCTGCTTAATACTATCTGCGCTTAAAGATAAAAATAAAATCTTTGAAATGTGCTTCTCACCGCATTGTCAAAAACGGACCAGTGGGGTGCCTCAAACTCTAGCTTTCCTGAGTGTGTTACAAGCACAGACAAAATGACATGACAGGAGCTGCCCTACCATTTATTGGATAGTCACAGACGTACAAAGAATAAAGCACTTGTAATAAGGGGAGAAAGTAATAATATGACATGAAAAAATAACTTACAGGCAAACACAGAAAAATTGCACCAATTTTCTATACATCCGGCAATCACTGCTCACAAAATGTCTGAAAGTGGCCGGTCGTTCAGGATTATAACACCTTAGCAAAGGCATTCAATCTATAAGAAACAGTTAAACCTCAAAATAAAGCAAAAAAGCAACTGGAGAATTCATGATTTTAAAAACGAAAGTATGAGGCGAGTCAATCCAATTAATGGAGAATGCCACTATAAAACAGTTGTCCTACACAGGTAGGTGGACATACCAAACACGGGCTGCCAACTTGGGTCCTCAAGCTCTGGGACAAAGGGGATGGGAGGACGCTCCTCAGACGGGAGCTGGATGCAGGTAACAGAAAATAAACGGCAGCAGGAAAAGCAGCAATTGACAATACCACGTAACAAGAAACGGCAGCAGGAAAAGCAGCAGTTGACAAAACCAGGTTACAGGAAGCACGACAGAGCAGAAAAACAGCAATCGACAAAATTTGCAGCTAAATGCCGTGTCATGCTTGCAAGAAATAATTTCACTGTACAGCTGCATATGCCATATATCCTGCTGCACTGTTCACCAAAAAAGCATTGTGTTCAGACGAATTAGACGTGACCGGGCATGAGTTGTGTTTAATAAACATTTAAGTACCTGGATCCAAAAAAAAGCCACACAAAGCCGCCTTTTTCCTCAACCGTGTAAGATGCAACAAGTGAGCGTTTGGGCAGATGCTGCTTGTCAGGGGTGGAGGGAACTTCACGCAGCTTGCCTGCATGTTTCATAATGTGTGGGCACGTTCGTGGATGCTTTTGAATCATCTGCAGGGAAGCTCTCTTTAAAGCTGGTTTTAGGGGGTGCGGTACATAAGGGGAGATTAAAAAATGGATCGAGGGTTAAAACAAGCATATAAATTAAGATATAAAATGTTGCAGGCAGATATAGCAGAAGGACAACTAAAGGGAAAGAGCAAATAAGAGCAAGGTAATGCAAACGCACTCTCAAATATTAAAAGCACTGTAAGGATTCAAACAAAAGAGTACCAACACGAATACACAGAAAACAACTGAGATACAAGTAGGGGGAGAGGCCTTTTAGGCATGGCCGCGTAAGGGGAGTTTGACAGGGTTGATTAGGCTGGCAAGAATATCAACACTTCCAGTTAGGCTACCAAGAATAATGACACTTCCAGTACTAATTAGTATTATAAAATCTACTAACCTTGTCAGGAATCAAACGAGCGCATGCTTGTACTAACATGCAACTCTTGTCGGGAGCAGGGGCATGCTTAGCACACCGCCCTCATGCCCGCTTTCTCTGTCCCTGTTGCCAAAGCAACTCCATTTCTTAAAGGCACTCCTTTTTCTTAAATGATGTAAGTAGCTTCACAGATTTCCTTCTTTGTAATTGTCGAACCTGTTAGGACAAAATCCTCCCACAATCCTATGTTGAAAGCACGTTAGACAGAGAGCATGTAATTAGCTAAGAAGCATACCTGCAGTATCAAATGCCCACCCGTGGTAAGGGCACACCACACAGCTGTGCACCTCAGCGTCTTCCTCGTGGCTTACATCTTTGACCCACCTAATGAGGGAAAGTACATACACAAACACGTGTTTGAAAGTGGTTTGCGCTCCTACTATTGGTGAGACGTGGAAAAGTTGCATGCTTGTTGTACACGCTGATAAATGGCAGAGTCATTACAACCCAATTTTCCATAATTCTTGCCTTGCTTTTGGGTTTTCAAACCAGATTATCATAGGCTCGACTCCTTCTTTTTGTATGCAGTAGTGTATCTAAGCATGCCCAGCTGAGGATCGCTGAGGATCACTTTGTCCTCACTTAATGAAAGGTGAAAATCAAGGGATCAGCCCGCGATTGGCAGCGCTTTACACCTGAGCCAGAGGTGCTCCAAGGTGCGGGCACAAGTTGTCAAGGCGGTTCCATTACGGCTTGTTTGAGTAGGCAGGAGGAATTACCGATATAGCACAACAAACCACAACATGAAATCCTGCAGCGCCCTACCCCTGAGCTAGGGGAGCTCCACGATGTGGGCAAACGTTATCAAGGCAGTGTGCTTTTCCTGTGTAAGTGTTGTGTGGCACATGCTTAATGAGCGAGCGGTGGACTTCAAGTTAACACATATGACAGGGTTTGCATAGGACATAAATCGACGCTGGCTTTGAATTTAATCTATTCCTTTGCCTCAAAACAAACTTAAAGTAGGAAAGGACCAGGGCCTGAAAGGACTTCACATCGCGCTGCTTAATTTCTCGCCAAGACATTCTCTTTTCAATGAGTTTAAACGCCAAGCTTGGTCTTATCACTTGATGCACGTATACACCAAATATCCATGAAGTGGAAAGGCTCCATATTGCTGAGGCTCATGCACGATTGACCAGAGATGAAAGTTATCATTAAGTTGCCCACCTTGTGCATCACGAAACAGAGCCACCTGAAGGGTGGTGGTACACACAGTGCAACATTTGCTTATTAGCATATAAAGGAACCATGGCTGCAATCAAAAGAAAAAGCATGCCTGCCTGCGTGCTCCCCAACACGTGAATGTGTTTTCAACCCCTTACTTTTTACCTTGCGACCCAAGATCTTAACCTCAAGAGGCTCCTCTGAACCCAGCTCGTGCGACATGGCAACACAGTACCAAAAATTCTGCATATATAAGGTGTGAGGAAGCAGAATTACATGTCAGATACTACATTGTTTGACGGCAAACATATAAGGATATGAAGCTAATACATTATGTATCTTGGGGAAATCAAAAGAAAGCTATAATAGTACGCAAAGTGATTTTAATGTGGAAGCAAGACATGTTGCGTGATCTGTAAGTTTGTCTGCAGTAGGCGGTAAATGTAAACGTGACAGTTATCAACAATAACAGATTAAAGGTGAATTAAGTCTGAAGGGATTGCAAATTGCAGACTCTCCCAGTGCATATTCCCCTTCACTTGCAAACTGCAATTCATGCCTTCAAAGTATCCATAGCATTATTGTTCAAGCATTGCAAATGAATCGGCCTGTATACGATAAGCCGAGGCACCCATCTGACTTTATGCTGCCACTCTTTATTACATATCACCTACTGCACCAGATTAATAAAGTTATTTCTGGTGTGTGTTGATGTTCTGACAAGAAATACATATCGTTGCAAAGGTAGTGGAGTAAAAACCCAAGCGATTAGTGTTAATGGAAATAAACGTACCATACCTATGGTGAGCACCCAAATAGGGTACATATGCCCCAAATAAGGTAAGTAAGCCCCACTTGTGCACAACGCCCTGTCAATCTGTACACTGTACACGGAGCTTCTTAGATAAGATTGAGCGCATGCTCTTTTACCTAGTAATGTCACCTTCAGTCTGAAGCGAGATTGGGTCCAATTTGGGTGAGTATTGTGTAAGAAGTTGCCCACGTTCGTAAAAATAAAACATTTTCAGAATTTGCTGGTCCATCCCCTCAGGAATAACACTGTGCCTACTGAAAGTGCACAGGAACGCACCTTGAGATAACCACGTCTCTCCCACAGTTCCCTGGCGCGCCTGAGCGAGGAGGGCACCTGATCTGAGGGGTTCCAGGCTCCAGGGGCCAGACCTACATAATAAGCACATTTGGACGACAGCTTTGTGGTTTTCATACTTACACAGTTTTACAGCAATTTGCGTTCACTTTTTCGCTTTTTATTTTTTATTTAGTGTGCTTTAACACAATTCAACAGCAATTAGGACCTTGCCAAAAGTATATATCAATTTCTCCTAGGTACTTTTTTGTCATAGAATGGAGTAGAGATTCAGGGATTATTGGGCAAGGAAGGCTAGCTAGCAAAATCCCAGCATTTGGTCTTTTCACCGCCACATCCAAAATCCCTGCCAGAATTCTTGAAGCTTGTAATGAAAGTTAATCCTTCCCTTTTATTCAGAAACTGGAGTGGCCACAGCATAATGAAATAGATAGCTTTCCTTTCTGTTGACTGCCAGAAGATTGTAAAACACACTGTCCTTTCGCAGGAAACAAAGAAGGCTAAGCACAACCCGCCTGTCCGTGAAGATGGCTTTGCCGGTGGGGAATCAGAAGGAATCAAGGGAGATCTTGCTGATTTGGGTGGGGTGGAGGATGTGGACGGAGGACCCTGCTGGGTTAAAATGTGATAGATACACCATTGAGATGTGTAGGTGGGGTTGCTGAAGATAGGCCAGATTCCTGACTCCTGACTCACTGGACACAAAGTACACGCAGGCACTCTAGTACATTCAGTTGTAGAAATTTCAGGTCGAAGACCAGTTCATTGCACCAAATGAAAAGAGCGCAGGCAATTTCATTGAGCATCATCATCTTCTAGGAACTTGTCTGCCTCATCTTGCCGATTAGCACCCACGAGACCTAGACGCCTGAATTATTACTGATGCAGGCCAGCCTTAGGACCTGCCTACCTGCAGCGGTGGAAAAGGCACACCTCCAATGGCACCGCCCATAGAGCGATCCAGCAACACCTCACCAGCATCACTGAAAGTGCTAGGAGGTGCTGCTGCTGAGGGTGCAGGGGAGGCTGATGCTCTTGAAAATGCGCTATTGTTTGAGACAGCAGCAGAGGACCCTGAGGCGGTGGGCGATCCTACTGTTGCAGCTGAAGTGGCAGAGATTGTGTCCCTGTCTTTTGTCTTCAGCAAAGAATACAAGGAGCGCCGCAGCTGAGGAAGGTTGGGCATGAGGGCTTTGGGGATGGTAGAGAGGTTCATAATCGCGTGTGTCTGTATGCAAGGATAAGCAAGAGGGACTAGTTTAAATCAGTAAAAGGAAATGAGCAACAAATAACGATCACTCGTTAGCTCTGTTTTCATCCCGTGATAAATTTATTGAATGACGGAAAACACACTTTCCACAAATTTATGCTCGTCTAGTGAGTTGTACTGGCACGCAGCTGACTTGACTCACCGCTTTCTTGGAGTCATCAGGGAATTGCTTCAACACAGCCACGATCGCGGCCACTTCCAAGCCATATGAAGCTGCAAAGCCAGACCTGCGGGGATCACAACAGCTTTTACCGTTAAGTTGGCAAGTGACAGCAACAGCAAGGGCAGCAGATGAATCAGCAGATACAAGTATGCACATAATGTGCACTCGAGCTCATTCTTCTGCTGCACGAAAAAATATCTTCATACATCTTACATTGCCACAAGGTTATCCCAGAAGACCAAAGGATCCAGCTCATCCAATCGAAACGCCTGTGGTAGGAGGGTCGACAGGCTGGTCGTGCTGGCCTGTGAGAGAGTTTTTACAAGTAAATTTGATTCAGATCGTAAGTATTGCGTTACATGATTGCAACAAAGTCCATGAAATGGACTAACATGCAACGTCAAAGATTTACCCTTGTGCTCACACTAGGTAGATGTCTTCTAGGCGCTTGCGCTTCGTGTATTTGATTTGCCATTACCTCATAGCCAAGTGTGCTGCAAACATGTAAGACTTCAAGGAGTACTCCGGTTCCCACTCCTAGCGCAAAGCTCCTGACAGCAGGCTGCAATTGTAATTAGAGCAAAAGGAATAATAAGATAATCTTATGTTGAAGTTGCAGGCCCAGCAGGAGATAGCAGTGCTACATATCAGTGCTATGCACAAGCATAGGTAAACAAAAATCTGAACGACACTGTTTGATCTGGGATGTAATACTGATGAGCTTTTGCAAAAGAGACGGGTTTACCTCAAAAAATGGCCGCTCCTCTGTGAACTCTATGTCTGCAGCCTATTGCACAAAACGATTCAAGTTCTTGTTTTCTGGTGTTGTTAAACATCAAACACATCGCTTATGCAAAAAGGCACTTGTGGCCTTTATTTGATCACGCCTGATGATGGGTTGTTTTATACTGCAGATAATGCGTGCGGTCTACCTCCCCCAACCGATGCAGTAACGCAGCTAGTACACCTCTCACCTCCATTGCAGTTTTTTCTCTTCTAACGGCTCGGCCTGCCACTGGCGAGAGGTGGCTGCTCGGCCGTTTCTTTGCTGTGATGATGTAATTATAACGGCTAGCAGCTCCTTGCTGGTGCAAATGTGGCAGGAAGTATCGTGGATGTAGAGCTGTCTTGTTGCTGGCTCCTACTGCCAAGCCTCTGTTAAGGTGCACACTTCTTGCGCGCATCCCCTTGCAGTTTTGTTGTACTGTCTGTGCAGTAGGTATGTGTACGAGATTATTAAACAAATGTAATTTTGGTTCCGATTATTTTGCTCATGGGTCTGGTGAACCGGCCGTTGGAGTGTTAATAATTTTAAATATTGAGAAAGACCTGGTAATTTCACATCGGAGAAACTCAGCAACGCCATGTCAACCGCTCACAGGCCCACCTGGGTGAGTCCTTGGTGCAAGCTCGTTGAAACTTCCCTGTGAAGCTTCTCTTAACTTCAGAACTCTGCCACGGCTGTCTCTAATGGCCCAAAGCATCAACCATCATGTGGAAACCCCCTTGGGAGTTTGGCTAGTGTTGCTGCTAAAGTGCATGCCACCTGCTCATGTGCATGCCGTCAAGCTCACAAAACACAGGGCCGAGCATTTCCTACACTCGATTGCATGCCTGCCACACTCAAGCACACACTAAAAACACGCAGATGCACTCATGTACAAGATGACAAGCGCTAGCACGCTGCACTAATGCTTCTCCAAAATTCTAACCATTTAATGCGCATTAATCCCCCTTGTCAGACGTGCACATGCTTTGGTGTCCAACACATTTTCATTTCCGCCATTTCCGCAGGCCCCTGCCATGGGTGGAGAGGAGCAAGGAGGAGCCCGCTTCTTTGCACCTAGCAAGCAGCACAGTGTCCTGAACATGCCCTCGCACACCAAGCTGAAATTCAGGTGAGAATGCACCCAACTCGTGTGTAAGAACAGGCATCCACCCGATGGCGTGACGTGTTCAAAACGCACATAATGCCCAACGCAGTGTGCGAGAAAGTGTTATTGAAGTGCGCGCACGGGCTCACACGTTACCGCAGGCAAGACGGTCAGGCTGCACCTGCTGAGGTGAAAAAGAAAGACCTACGCGCTTTGGTGGAGGAGAAGGAGCGCATGCACTTCGCCAAGGCACGGGGTGTCAATTTTGAGGGTGGGTGAAGTGCTGCAAGTCTTTCGTGTACTCCTTCAGATTAGGGTTGACAATACATTTCGGCAATTACACCTTGTCCCCGTGATTCTTGCTACCTGGGTAGTTGGCACCATGCAAATGCCAAGCTATTGTTGCTGTTTTAGTTGTCTGGACAAGACATTAAGCTTTCCTCATCTCTCTTCAGATGAGCGCAAGCGTGACTTGGCCATGCTGGAGGCAGGGCCATCTGCAGATGGAGGAGGGGGTGGAGGAGGGAAGGGAGCGCCTAAGCCCCTCATCCCTAAAGCAGCAGATGCGGACGAGGAGGACGAGGGAGAGATCAGCAGTAGCTCGGACGAAGAGGAGGTGTGAAGGGGAATGATGAGTCAATCGGCTTCTTGTTCAGTACATTGCGTGTTTTAAAGCAATCCCAGGGTCCCAGGGTAGGCTCTCTTAATGCAAAAGGATTAATAAGGCAGTTACAGCCTTTGCAGGGCAGAAGAGTGTGTCCATTTGAGATTTGGTCTTGTTTATCCACGCAGCTGCTTGTACAACGCTGTGCAAAAGAACACACGTAAGACAGTGGCACTAGGATGCGCGTGTGTTGGAGGACGCGCTTGCAGTGGTTCACAGAGAACCAGAAACAGGCTGTCTCAACGCAACTTGTTCCATGATACCTTAGTAAATTGCACTGACTGCTCGTTATCAGGTCTCTCTCTCTCTCTCTCTCTCTCTCTCTCTCTCTCTCTCTCTCACACACACACACACACACACACACACTCTCTCTCTCTCACTCTGAATCACTTACTCTACATTCATTATAAAGTTGTGCACACACAATTGTTCACTCCAGGATGAAGAGGCAGCCCTGTTAGCGGAGTTAGACAGGATAAAAAAGGAGCGGGCAGAAGAGGCCAGGAAAAAGGTGGGTGCCAATTGTCAATGGGCTATGGATCGGACGACGCCCTGCACTTCAAAAGATGACTTGTAAGACAAAACGAGGCCTTGCCTTGCCCCATACAGAGGTCGAGTCATCTCACCATCGTACATGAACTTGTACAAAACGAGGAAGCAAGCTATATATCTGAGCACTAAAAACGGCTTTGCTGCCCGCATTTGATACCTGTACTTCCACATTAATTGTTTCAGCCACCATTCACAATGACTTCAGCCCCTTGTGATGACACTAGCAAGCAAGCGCATCATACGCACCTTTGTAATTGTGCGCACTATTTCCATCTTGCTTCCTTTGCCCATTCAGGCCATTGAGGAGGAAGCAAGGGCTGGCAAGGAGAAGGAGAAAGAACTTGTAGGGGGCAACCCGCTGTTAGGGCTGGCAGGAGACGTGACTTTCAACCTGAAGCGCAGGTGGGGCAGAATGACTAGGATTTGTATGTATGGCGTGGAGAATGAATGAACTGTAATGCAATTGTGATATCTTTTTTGATATAGAAATAGCACAGGAAGCATTTGTGAGGTGCTCTGTGAGAACTCGTGCTCTGCGTGTAAAGGACAACACGTGCTCTGTGTTAAGGACAACACGTGCTCTGTGTGAACACGTGCTCTGCGTGTAAAAGACAACACATGCTTTGTGTGTAAAGGACAACACGTGCTCTGTGTGTAAAGGACAACACGTGCTCTGTGTGAACACGTGCTCTGTGTGTAAAGGACAACACGTGCTCTGTGCAAAGGACAACACGTTACACCCAGCTGAAGTGCTTCAGCCTTCAGCAAATACTTCAGACTCTGATTGGCACAGTAAGCTTTGAGCATGGCTCAACTCATTTCTGTATATTCGACACGTGTATATTGTGTGTTTAAAGGTGCTGCAGCATCTTTTCCAGCACGCACCCAACACCATCACTGCCAACCAATGCAGCTACGCAGCTGGTTAACCTCCCACCTCCAGTGCACTTTCTCCTCTCCTAACGGCTCAACCGTTTTATTGCTGTGATGATGTAATCATAAGGCTAGCAGCTCCTTGCTGGGTGGCAGGATGGCAGACTGGCATGATGGCAGGATGGCAGATTGGCATACTGGCATAATGTATCGCAGCTGCAGAGCTGTCTTGTTGCTGACTCCTACAGCCAAGCCTCTGTTAAGGTGCACACTTCTTGCGCGCATTCCCTTGCAGTTGTTGTTGATACTGTCTGTGTAGTGGGTGTGTATGTGTTCATACGAAAGTTACAAACTGTAAAAGATATTGGCTCCAATGCTTTTGGTCATGGGTCTGTTTTGAACTGGTCGTTGGAGTTTAACATTTATAGAGTTGACCAGAACCGTATGTGGGATATATGTATACCCTACATATATACACTTTTGGACCGTATATACACTTTTAAACAGTATATAAACCGTATCTTGTGAGCCACTTCCACGATTATAAATATATCATCGGAATCCTCAGCTCGAGCTTTATTTGCCACCCTTTTTGAGCAATTTGGGTAAAAGGGGGGGACATGTGTAAATGTCCGAGGTACACGCGCTCGGGTGCAGGCCGCAGGGTGAGTCAAGCCAATAGAGCAATTCACTTTGAACCTCCACGATTGTGTCATCATGAGATGGTATAAGTCTGAAGAAATGGAAGCGATGTGAGGCTGTGCAAGCCAGTTGTGGTTGCCTGGTAGGTCATGTGTGCACGGGCGTCCGTATCTCAGTTTTGGCCCCGTACCTCTGCAACACTTCAGTTTCAGGTCTTGATGAAGATCCAGATGGATGCAAAATATAAAGGAGCAGATTGGCACCCTTTTGGTCTGGGTGGGAGCACTGGTAGGGGGGTATGGGGGGTGGGTGGTCCCTCAGGGGTATACCCCCAAAAGTACACGTGTCTTTTGAAGTTCCAGAAATAAAAATTGAACACCCTCCTGTTAGGGGGGTCACGTGTAGCTCTTAAAGAGCTCTGATAGATTTATACTAACCAAAATTGAAAGGTCGGGGAGCTATGCTTGCCGGTGGCACAAAAAATATACAAGCACACAGACACACACTGTCACTGTCACGAGACCCCTCTTCTTCCCTCACCCCATCAAATTACCCCATTTGTGTATGCACGTTTGTGTATGCATTCGTGTGTGTGTTTTGTGTTTGTGTGTGTGTGTGTATGTGTGCGTGTGCAAAAAATGTACGTGCGTGTATTCGTGTAGTGCGTGCATGTGTGTGTGCATTTGTGCGCGTGCTGGGGTTTCGTGCATGGACACGTGCGTGTGCGTGCATGTACATATGTATATGCGTGTGCGTGCATGTACATGTATATATGCGTGTGCGTGTACTTGCTGATGGTTGTATGCATGCGCGCGTGCATGCACACGTGTTCGTGCGCATGCTTACATGTGCGTGTGCGTGTACTTGCTGATGGTTGTATTCATGCGTCGGTGTGTGCTTGTGCGGATGCATTTGCTTGCGTGCTAAATTTCGTACATGCACGCGTTTATGTGTGCGTGAGCGTGCACGTACATGTGTATACGTGTGCACGTCCATTTATCTTGGTGTGTTTGTGTGTGCTTCTGTGCACACAGGTATCCGTGCACGTATGTGTGCGTATGTGCGCGTGTGCGGGGTTGCGTGCATGCACACGTGCGTTAGTGGGAGTGTGTGTGTACCGTCTCTGTCCCTGCATCATCTTTGACCTGGAAATCCTCAGTGGGTTAGGCATGCATGTCCTGAGAGCAACCCTGCTTGTACTTAAACTATGTTGCTTCTGTATCCTCTGCTGAATACTTGCTGTCGAACCACTGGCTGCTGTTCAACCATTTGAGAATTCCTCTTTATGGGGGATACAGCTTACACATAAAGAGAATTGTTCAAAATTTCCCGAAAACAGGGGCCTTAAATTTTGTGATCTCAAAGGCCAGGGGAAGGTCACTTCTGACTGCTCATTCAGACGGTATATATACAAAAAAGTTGTAAGTATACGCCCAGCTTGATCTTCATACAGATATGGCGGAAAATAACATACAATATAATATATAATCGGCGTATATATATATACTTATACGGTTCTGGCCAACCTTACACATTTAAATTAGTTAATACTTGATTATTACACATTGAAGAAACACAGCATGCCATGTCAACTGGTATAATTCATGCTCGCAAAACAAATGTAGAGCATCCCTTACACGCAATTGCACACCTAAGCGCACGCACACATTCATGCACAAAACCACACGCTTAACGATTGCTTGCTCATCCTCTGAATTGAGGTGCCATCTAGGCTCAAACATCGATTGGCAGTAGATGTCACTGTTTCCTTGCCCAGAAAGTAAGCGGTCTAGTTGCGTAATAGGCTGTGGGTGGGTTTTTATCGATCAAGTTACGAATTGTGCCTGATTGATCTCTCCCTATGCTTGTATAACAGCAATAATGCTAGACACCTGGTATGCAGATTAGTCCTATGACTTTGTGTACAAGCTTTTTCAGGCTGATATAATGACGAACTTGCCTGGAAGGAGCCTGCTGAGATCGTTATGTTGTCAGCAATCTTCCAACTTGCGGAGTGCTGTTCCTACTTCTATTGTATGAAGCCATGAAAAACTGCTTTACAGCTAATACTCGGCTACACTAGGCCTTGCGGGAAATTAATTCGCTGAGGCTTTGTGTGATTGTGTGTCACGCAACGCAGGTGGGACGATGACGTGGTGTTTAAAAACCAGACACGCAGCGAGCCCAAGGCCCAGAAGCGCTTCATCAATGACACCATCCGGAATGATTTTCACAAGCGCTTCTTGCAGAAATATATCAGATAAGCATATTTCAGCAATTTGAGAAATTATTAATTCATTAGATTCTTTTTTACTCAACATGCACCATGTAAAAAACAAATATTGGAAAGTCCCCGAAGGTGTAAACCAAACTGAGGGAGACTGGGAGCACCCCAGCAGCACCGCCAGCCACCAGCAGAGCCACCAACCCCAGACTGCATCGGCCCAAAGACCTCAGCAATCCTCGGCGTGACATCCACCTCGTTGAGATCAAGTACTGTGAGGACAACAGACCTCAGAACCAGTTGAACGCCGCAAAGGAACAGCACAAAGACCTATGCAACATTCTCCAAGGAGCCTCTATTACTCTCCGCATCATCCTTTTGGGTGTGGGCGGCACCATCTACAACACCCACACTCTGAAGCCTTTCAAAGAACTGGGTCTCGATTCTCAAAGAGTTAAGCTGCTTAATTTAAGAAGCTTGCCCCCAAGCTCCATGTGGGGGTTACAAGGGGGTTACAAGGATGGCCTACAGCCCGAGTCTCTGGCTGATGGCAATTGGCTGGTGAAACAAAATCAACCAGTGTCGAAAATTGAAACTAAATCTGACACAAACTTGAGGAGTCTGTATGAGTCTTG
>Ga0307968_1001416_pt1 | contig 19527 bp, 18 predicted proteins | sample OrgLakmetagen650_FD_201834 | JGI IMG/M metagenome (GOLD analysis project Ga0307968, IMG submission 201834) | Saline water microbial communities from Organic Lake, Antarctica - #650 | ecosystem: Environmental > Aquatic > Non-marine Saline and Alkaline > Saline | place: Antarctica: Organic Lake...
CGCCTATGAATTCGACCTGCAGCTGCGCTTACACTTGTGACATTATGAATTTGACCTGCCATGCAGCTGCGCCTATGAATTTGACCTGCAGCTGCGCTTACACTTGTGACATTATGAATTTGACCTGCCATGCAGCTGCGCCTTCCGGAGGTCCCTCCTCTTCATGAGCAAGACCCTGGGTCACATTATCAACACACCCCTGCACACACCATTTCTGAGCTGCCTCTCCTCACGCACCTGGACTTGTGGGGTTTCAATGGGAATCCCACGCACCTACTTTTGGTAAGCCGCATGACCACAAATCCATTGGAATATTGTGCCCATGTATCTTGTTATACAACGCTTATTTGTGCGCTGTGGTTTAAAGTTATGGAAGGTGAACAAAACAGAGCTCCCCACTACTTGCTGGGCAAGGAGACTGTCTAAACAAACAACATACTTCTCACAAACAAGGCTCAACACAACTTTGAATGTGTTTGCATCCTTGATAGTCCTAGTAATTTTTTTTGTCCCGCCCACACCTGCTTGAATCACCTCACCCCTTCATCTCTTTCTGTCTTGCTGCACAATTGATATGACCACCTGCACAACACTCCTGCCCCATACTCATAAAAGTGCTGCGCAGATTCAGAAATGCCTTTTAAATTTTCGGGTACTTGCAGCAACTGGCTTCCCTGCAGCACCTCTCACACCTGTCCCTGTTTGGCCTCTCTTCTGCCCACTCAGCTGGCATCGATGACCTCGCCCTTAGTACGCTGTCCTTGCTACCTTCCCTTGTCTCTTTTGGTGAGCGGTTGGCTTGTTGCCTATCTGCTTAGGCATGCTTAGGCATGGTTAGCGAGCCACGTAGAGAGATGGTGTTTTCTTTCCCGTATGCTTCTGCATATTGCATCCTTGTCAAGGAGGTGCGTTGCAAATTACCCTAGCAGCACTGCTTCCTTGGCTGATTGCATTTTAACACTGCACCCTTGTCCTGAAACAGGTGCGTTGTGAAACATCGTAGCAAATTTCTTGGCTGTATGCACTTGTGCATACAGGTGCCGACCAGATCGAGATAACTGACGGCAGAGATGGACTGTGCTTGTCTCAGCTGACGCGCTTAGAGGTGAGGGTGGGGCATATCCAATACCTGTAGGCGCCACGCTACGTGTACTTTGCTTATTTACTTTGTATGAGTGTTGGAGGAGGACCTGGCACCCAAGTGGCTCTTTTGCCCTAATATATGTGAGGATTAATTGTATCTGCTTGTATACTTCTTTTATGCTTTGAGGTTTTGCACTCAAGAGCCCATCGTCACACTTGACTATACTCTACAGTGGCATTCTAAGGCCCATGCTTCACTACTATGCTGCTCTCCTCCTAGGCCCATGCTTAAGTCCTATTCTGCTCTCCTCTTGACCCTATCCTGATCTCGACCCAGATCGACGATTCACGGAGCTGATTATGATGAATCAATTATCATTGCTTTTTAATCCGCATTCTTCTTCGACGCATACAACACAGGTCGGTCAACGCATTGTCAGCTTCCAGCGCTTGCCGCACGTGTTTCCAAACGTTGTTGATTTGAAGGTAACGGAAAGTAAAAGGTTTGTATACATTCAAAACGGAGGATGTGGACTTTCTCTGGTGTAGGAGGTACCAAAGTGCCTCCTCTCCCCTAATTAATGTGAGGAGTGCTTTTCACTGCCTGTATAATCGTTTCTTCTTCTTATAAGTAAGGTTGGGATATTTCTGTGAAATGAGCTTATTGAGGCACATAATGGCTATTAACACGCAGCTCTACATTCATGAGTTTATACTTAAGAAGCACTGCTTATCAACACATAGTTCTCTTGTGCCGTCTCATTCACTGTCACGCACCCAAAAAGGCTCCATTTGAATATGTGTGGATTATAAACTCCATGCAGTTGCAGTGGCTGTGGGAGCAGAGCATTCGGAAGCTTGCAGGGTGTGTGAGCATACAACATTTATTTTTGAGCCACCTCAGGTGAGCAACGGCAGTACGAGAGACAATAGGATTCTTGCAACTGCTGCAGAGGCATTGACCATCTCAGCTTGGCCACCCTGCATACGACAAGAAGTTGCATCTTCTATACATTGAACCAACAACTTGAAAAAATGCTGCTGGTATCCCATGTACCTCTGACTCGCCTTGTATCGTGCATGTGTACCTGCAATACCCAGCTGATTGCTGCTCATGTACTCATGTACATCATGCACATTGTGGCACATGCACTGCAGTTACGCAGTGGATTGGCGCCTGCTCCGTACCCTTCAGGTAAACGTTTCTACCTCACTCTTGTTGCAAGCTTTCCAATGATCGTCCCTATTTCAACGACATCAATCATCCCTCTTGTCAAGATCAGAAGATCAGAAGGTCAGAAGATCAGATCAGAAGATTTTATAAAATGTCCTGATGATTTGTAATTCGTGCAACGACAAAATAGATGCCCACCAACTGGCCCAGGCCCGTACTTCCTGCCTTTTCTTACAGGGTTTGACCTCCATCACCTTAGATGCTTGCTCAATCACAGCTTTGCTGGGTGAGCTTCTTGGCCTGTGTGCAGACTTGCCTGTGCTCACCAAGCTTTCGCTGTCATACTGGGGACTAGAGATGGTCGTGCTGAAACAGCTGCAGCAACACCCACTCAAGACAGACCCCGAGCACAAGCGTGACGAGGGGCAGGACGGTGAGAAAGGATGTGTATACATATAAAGGCAGACTTCTGCTCAGTTATCTGAAAAGGAGATGGAATGCGTACAGAGTGTTGTGGTCAGAGCAAATGCTGTTAATGTAGGAAGCGTGGGATGTGTCCTAAACATGCACAAATCCTTGTACTAGTTGCAATCAAGGAAGGGAAGCATGCGTAAAAATGGAACGGCTATGCTGCAGGGTACTCAGGATTGTATGCTCCTCAGCATTCTCTGCATATCTATCCTGGCACGAATTGGATTACTTCTTCTTTGTGTACACTTTTGCAATCCCGCGCTACAAACGTGCATGTAATTCACAAAGTGCTGGCTTTGTAGCACCTGCAAACCACCAGCATATACACATCAGTTTAGTTGTGCAACTGGGGGCCAGCGTGTGTGTGTGTGTGCGTGTGTGTGTGTGTGTGCTGTGATCAATATGTGCAATATCTGTTGTGAATCACTGGGGGCTGGCGTATGTGCTGCAACAGCATGCGCAATACTTTGAAGTCTTGGCACTGATGAATATGAAATTGGAGATGAGGGATGGTTTCCGTGAACCACTGAGGTCGCGATCCACGGCGTAGGACGGCACAAGAGCACATATGTTAAGCCTCTTAACCCTTGCCTGCTCCATATACCTGCCCTGCAGATTCAGTAGGTTTGGCCGTGGCTCAGCTGGCACGCCTTGTATGTCTGAAAAGGCTGGAGCTCTCTCATTGTTCTCTGGCGTTTGTCACTAAGCTGGACAGCTGCGCTGCGCCGCCCAACCTGCAGGTGTGTTTTCGGTTGTTAGGTGTTCTGAACCGAATTTGTGTTAAACGCTAAAAGAAAGCAAACGGTTGTCCCTTGATGTCGTGGTCTTACTTATTTGTTTGGTCAGGTTTGGTGCACTTTTTAATCAAGTCATCGCATTTTCACAGACAACCCTTGCACGACGAGTGACTTGCAACCTGTGCGTGCACACCAAAAGCCTTCCTCCTCAGCCTGTCACAATGGACGTATGTTCCATTTTGAGCCACTCTCTTATTGCATACACCAGACATGTAAATGGCCACTCACTAACTAGGCATAGCAGCAGCACACTGGCTGGTTCAGGGTCTATGCCAGCTCACACCTCTTAAAAATCATCACTACCCATGTCCTTCTCATCAAGTGTGTGTCAGTGTATCATATGGTGTATCAGTTTTCCTCTTTGCCCAGATCAGGGGGGGGGTGTTAATGTGTGTATCATTTGATGTATCACTAACCGCAGTTTGCATGATGTATGTATATACACTCCTGATGCAAAGTGAGGAATGTGATACACAAATGATACACACACCAACATACGTTGAGAAATACGATGAGAAATGAGAAAGTGCAGCTCTGAGGGTCGCAAAGGCAGTGTTGCAGCATGGAGAAACAGTTGTGCTTCATGTGAGTGTGTGTGTGCTCATTTGTCGAAAGCATTTTACCAAAGGGTGCAGTCGAGGCCCATACTGCGCAATGCACTCATTGGCTCTCCAGTAATTTTGATGAGCTGCAAGCTTATACTGTCCAAAGATGCATCTTTTTATGGGCCAAGACAGCTTGTGTTGACACTTGGTTGTAGTTAGGGAACACCTCAGTGCATAAAGATAACATACTGAGGAGGTGACGAGCTGTATCCTTTCTCTGGTACTTCATCTGCATTCATCAAAAGTTTTGCCACAGCAACAAAGAAAATATCCTTCTTCTTGTCCATTTCTTGAAAGCTAGTAGATTGGCCTAAATTATGCTCTTTGAAACACCCACAGGAGCTTCTGCTGTCAGGCCTGCCTCTCTCCGGTGCTGGGCTCCAGCGCCTCTTCCTTGGGGGTGACCCCAAAAGCAAACTGAAAGAAGGAACAAGAAATGTACCCACTGGTGAAGCTCAATGCATGCTACCTGCTGCTATGGAAGAGCTCGCCATCAGCTCCCCCCATTCTGCTGATAATTTCAGCACCAGAACCGCACCCCCCACCTTCTTCACAAGCAGCCTCCTGTCACCAAAGCAACACGTGTTGAATGCTGAGAGTTTTACAACGCCTGCATCTGATTCTCGTCCACTGGCAGCCAAAAATGTAACAGGCACATCAATCCCCCCAGGAGGCGGTCACTGTTCATTGGGTCTCACGACGCTCACCTCCCTCACACGCTTGGAAGTAGGCCCCATGCTTCCGCTACTTTCCAGTGGAGAGGCTCATGATGACTCAAACATCGACGAAGGCACAATCATGTGAGCCTCCAGCTGTGAACTGCTTTCTCAAGGGACTCTTTTGCTTTGAATTTTCCTGTTAATATCTCTTTGTTGAAACTCTCTCTGTTCTCTCACATTAACTAACCTTGCCTTTTAGCGAGCTTGATTGTGCTTCACTTTGCAGGTTCCTTTCTAAGGCGTGCCCGCGGCTGGACATTGCCTGGAGGCCTTGTTAGACTATTGTGTGTGGGGGGGGGGGTATGGTCTACTTTGAATTAGCTTGCACGACTGTCAATTTTCTAGAAGTGACGAGATAGTGTGCACCAAGTTTTAGTATTAAACACTGCTCGACACACAAACATCACCTTTATTTCACCGGGCCTCAGTGAAAAAGACAATTACACTTGCGGCGGTGCGTTAATGACACCCTCCGCATAGTAATGGGGGAAAAGCTGCTTAGTGCCGTAGAGCTTTTTCACAGCAGAAGGAAGAAATGACAGGGAGAGCAGGCTGGGGTTAAATCCTCCTCCAGCTGGTTAGAGATTACGTGTCTGGGAAGGGCGAGATCGCGTGTCCGCTAAAGAAACTTGAGTTTCCCACAAGACTGTACAGATCTGGCTGCCAGATTTAAATGTGTGTGTATGTGTGTTCGTGTCCGCATGCATGTGCATGTTTGTACAAGTCCATGTGTGTGTGCTTGCTTTCATGGATGTGGGTGCGTAAATGTGCATGTGTGTGTGTGTGTGTGTGTGTGTGTGTGTGTGTGTGTGTGTGTGTGTGTGTGTGTGTGTGTGTGTGTTTGTGTGTGTGTATGAGTGTGTTGGCGTCCATTTGCAGTCAAATTCTTCACTGCCCAAGCGAATAATTCACCAGCAGCTTATAGCAGCATGAGACACTGACTCGATATAACTGATCGATCAATGCGAGTCATAATTTTCGCTGTCATCAATTTCACAATAATGTGTAGAACATTAATAGGAATTAAGACAAACGTGTCGCATTTCAGCAAGCGTTCACGTCAACTTTCACAAGTTATGCTGATTTTATACTTATTTCAACTTATATTTGTATCTAAATGTATTTATTGTTTTGATTTCCTGTGCTGCGTAAATAATCGGGACACCAACAACCAAAACTCACATTAATCACCTTTGTTCAAGATGAACCGAGTAACTACAAAGCCTGTAGCAATTCTGGCTAGCGCTGTGCTGATGATAGGCGGCGTGTTGATGGCATCCACTTCTGCGCAACTTGTTCTACCAACATGTAAGCCGCTTTTTGCTTTGTTTGTGGTGATTTTCTTGATATTCAACCAAATATGAACGCGCGTGCAAGCAAAAAACATCACAATCACTTCAATACACGCAGCAGGGGCTCCGCCGCCACGTGCCACTACCACCATCAGCAACAGGGGCAGCACACCCTCACCTTCAAACAGTTGCCAAGCAGCGCTTTCCCGCAAAACTGTAGTGATCTACGGGAATGATGAGGTAGATAGTTTGCTTGCTTCTTAAAAGACCACAAAAGCGCTTGCACTTATTGCTACCCCCTCTCATTTTAACGTCTCAACGTCTTAACGCCTTGAATGCAATTGATAGCTGCATTTGGAAATTTTACAGATTAAAAGGACCTTTGCTTTATTGACCTTATGTACCACCATTCAAAGTGGTCACGTCGTGGCTGCTCTCCTCTGTGATGCACCTCACAGGCACCCTATTTGGAGAGCTTGCCTAATTTCATGCCCAACCATGGCATTGATATAGACCAGGAGGACCTCACGCTGCTCTCCCTTTCAAACCCGGAGCAGGTTTGCAACAACGTCACACAGGCTTGCATTTTTCCAGTCGTTTAAATCACCATGAAATTGCTTTGCAGCATTCGTACATCTCTGTTAGTAAAATGCTGGTAACCGGAGACTGCTCAGCAATCTTACAATGGGAAATCAAATGTGTTGCAGGCCTCGTGTGCTAGCAGCATAACAGACATTGCAGACACGCTTGTGATCTGGGAGGATGGGTTTCTGCCGCAGCACCAGGTGATGGCTTGATTTGTTTATAGGAAATCCGCGTGGTTATCATGGTGCTGGGATGATTGTGCACAGGGATGAACAAATGCAAACTGTGCACAGGGATGAACAAATGCAAACTGTGCACAGGGATGAACAAATACAAACTGTGCACAGGGATGAACAAATGCAAACTGTGCACAGGGATGAGCAATTACAAACTGTGCACAGGGATGAACTGCAAACTGTGCACAGGGATGAACAAATGCAAACCGTGCACAGGGATGAACAAATACAAACTGTGCACAGGTTGAACAAATACAAACTGTGCACAGGGATGAACAAATACAAACTGCCTATCTCTACATCCTGAGAGTGCCATTTACGCTCCGGAGCAAAGCCTGTACTCGCAAATAAAGCAATGATCAAAATGAAACATGCTTGACACATTTTGCCAGAGGGGCTTGTTTTGAGATACACCATAGATCAAATAAGCCTTTGTTCCTTCATAGCAATCCACTTGAACTTTTCCCTGAAATTTTTCGGTTTTCCCCCAAGGGAAATTGCCCCCACCAAATACTCACAATACACGCAACAATAGTCTTGCCAATGCTCCTGGTTGCAGGCCTCTTTGCCCCGCGGTCTTGTATCTACCAAGGGCACTTTGGTGCTGTATGGAAAGCCAGGGAGGGAGCAGATGGGAATCAGCAGCCTGGATTTCTTGAGAGGACTCAAGGTGTGGTCACCAAAATGACTTCACTGAGCGCGACTGACATATCCATGACAAATCCAGCATACTGCTTTTCATTGACGTGCGTGGGGGTGTTATGTTTCCCTGTTGCCCTTGCCCTTGTCATCACTTTGTAGCATCAGTGCCTTTTAACTGTCCCTGTGTACATCTGATCTTCATCCCTGCAGACAGTGAAGGGCTTTTCAGTCTACGATCTGGATGGATTGCAAGACCTTAAAGGTCTCATAAACCTCCAAAGAGTCTCAGGTACATGGATGGCCGTATGACTTGTCAATTTCGGGTTGCTTAGTAAACAGCTGACAGCTCGATCAAATAAACTGACGTACCATGTGCCTGGACATACTGTGAGGCAGACAAGTGCTGAGCTTACGTAAATTAACATGCTGGTTTTATTTCGCTTGCATCGTGAGATGCATAGGGCTCTGTCATTACTACCAAGGAATAAAAAGAATCATCTCACCTTATGCTACACCTCAAGAACCTGAGTTCAGGTGTTTCACACTGAACTCATAAGGAGCCCTAGCTTACTTAAGCTGAAGTACCTTATATACCATGGCTTAGATCTAATTTGGCCGGTATCTCGTCTTTATTTTTTCATGTACTACACTCCAGGAGACCTCATCATCAGCGAAAACATGAGTTTACGGGACATGCTTGGCCTAGAGCAGCTGCAAAGCGTGGGGGGAGACTTGATCATCAACTCCAATATGAACCTGCTGTCTTTGGATGGCCTGCAGGTAGCGATGGTTGCTTGCTTGCGAACTGGTCTGATCTGGAGTAAAGGGCATTTATTCAAATTGTATTGATACTCGCAGACTGCAAGAGAGAAGTTAGCCAGATTGCCGAGGTCTAGCGATATTATGCAGTAATGTTAGGTGAAAAATTCACGCATTACTTTCTATCTTTGATGCATTATTTTTTGCTGCGCACAGGGTCTTACCAGCGTTGGAGGTCAGTTCCTGCTTAAAGGAAACGGACAGCTAAGGAGCTTGGATTCCCTGACATCCCTCAAATCTGTGGGCGTTTCTGCAACCCTCATCAACAATGGCAACCACAACGTGAGGTTTGAGGGTGTGCAACATGGAAGTGCATAATTTGTCCATCTGCTGTTGAAATTGTCCATCTGCTCGTATTGTAAAGGTGAAACTTGTGGATTATCTAGGCAGCTTTGGTGGCTGGTAAGATATGCTTGATTGAGCCAGCCAGCCTTTCAACAAAGCTTCCTTTCATTGCTGCCCCCCACACTCTTGCAACCTCTATGATGCGCCAACTTTTGCGCGCAGATGCGCCTCCCCAGGGGTGTAGCAGTGGGACCTGGTGGTGCAGCAAAAGTGGCAGCAGATCAAGCGAGTGAAGGACCAGGTGTGCTCAGATTTGCTGTGTGGTATGTAAGCACCTTGCAAAGGGTAAATAAGAGAAGATTGAAGGGTACAGGGCAGGGTAGGTTATAAAAGTAAAGGGTAAAGGGCAAAGGGTGAAAAAAGTGAAGAATGAAGGGTACAGGGTAGGTTAGGTTATAAAAGTAAAGGGTAAAGGGCAAAGGGTAGAAAAAAAAAGATTGAAGGGTACAGAGTAGGGTAGGTATAAAAGTAAAGGGTAAAGGGCTAAAGAGTGACCCTGACACTTTTTGGCTGAAATGGTGGTGGAAAAAGCCATGTCCAGTAAACTTCTTCAGCACTGGAAACAGCAAGATTGGGAGAATTGGAGCAGACAGGTTTGCAATATTTGGCAAACCAAGGTGGGAACTGCTGCTTGCTTTTTTGTTGTCTCGGCTGCAGGGGGCTACGACGGTGCCGTCCTTGTGATCTATGGGGACTCTGGTCCTCCATCCGTGGAAGACGTGTCAGGCACGGCGTTCATGTACATGCCCCCTCTGCAGGTTTGTGCTTTTGGGTAATTTGGGGGCAGCATCATTCTTTGAAGGTATTCAGCTGCTTAGTTTGTTGTCTTACACAGAAAACCAGCTCAAGACCATACTCTTACCTCACCCATTTCACATGTGCAGAACTTCCCAATCACGGTGCAAAACACACGCTTTGCGGCATCAGGGAAGGCAGTAGACACCAACCCAGGGGGCATTATCAGGTGTGCCATTTCTGATACAATGTTAACAAGTGGTAAAAGGCTTCCCTGTACTCATTTTTTCATGATCCCATTCTTACCAATCACACGTGTAATTTTGTTTCTTTACACATATTCTCACAGAGGACACGTCGTGATATGGGATGATGGCACTTTACAGTCCCTGTCTTCCACGATGTACCACGTCACTGAAGTCACAGGTGTGCGCTCAGTCTGTTTATGTGGTTTCATTTTGTGCCCTCGGTGTAGGCAATCAGGGCAGCACGTTCGGTTTGCCTTGGCGGTATCAGTGGACAATACAGAGGCTTTTCATCCCTCTTTGCTTTACACAAAGAGGCGGCAAACAAGTGCTGTTTGCCATTTGCCACAGGCTCGCTTGTGCTGCTTGGGGGTGTAGCCATTGCCTCCAACCTCGACCAGCCAGGAATTAAAACCTTTCACAGGCTAGACTCGTTAAAGGTGGGTTTGTACACTGTGTGCTGTCAAAGGAGCTTTTGTTGAATCATGATTAGATCACCCTTCCATGCCTCATCATTTGTACGCTGCGTACTGTCGAACCTGGACTCGCTAAAGGTGGGATTGTACACTGCATGTTGTCAAAGGAGCTTGTTATAAGATCTCGAGAGCAACCTTCCATGCCTCATCAATTGTACACTGCGTACTGTCAAAGGAGCCTATCACCACACTTCTGGTTTCTAGTTTTGCATGCAGGTGTGATGCTTGGTAACTCCTGCTTCTGATGAGACGGACAAGTGCGATGTCGCCACATGTGGCATGTTCCTACAAATGTCTGCACACGCAGGCAGTAGGAGCACTAGGAATCGTAGGTGCTACGCAATTGGCTGACTTGCAAGGCCTGAATTCCCTGGAGGATATCAATGGGTCATTGACGATTGGGTTCTGTCCTCGCATCAAAAATCTAAAAGGCCTGGCGCCAGAGGGTACAAGTGAGTGTGCGTGCTTTTCAGACACAGGTTGATGATGAAGAATGATGAGGATTATGATGATTCCGTACATGTCTGTCTTCTATTTAAATGATAATAAGCTTGGGCACTGATCATGTCATTGCACACAAAATAATGGTACTTTGCCTGATATCAACATCAGCTGCCACCGTGTGGTATTCATGCTTTGTATTTTTCCGCCATTCCACATGTGCAGCCATTGCAACCACTGCTCCACTTGTCATTCCACGTCCATGTCATTCCACATCCACTGTTCCACATGTGCATCCATGCTTTGTCTTTTTCCGCTATTCCGCACGTGCAGCCATTGCAGCCACTGCTCCACTTGTCATTCCACGTCCATGCCATTCCACATCCACTGTTCCACTTGTCATTCCATGTCCATGTCATTCCACATCTGCTTTTCCGCATGTGCAGCCATTGCAGCGGCTTCCCCTCTCTCAAGATTCATACGAAGCAGGTGGGCAACAGGAAGAAAGCTGCTTGCACAAGATAGCACCGGCGGAGTCAGGAAGATCAGCTCTGAGGTCTGGATCTCAGGCAACCCACAACTGAAGGATCTAACAGGACTGGAGGTGAGAGTGAGAGATCAAGCAAAACAGCTGCATAATCATCAGGATATAGGGGGGGGGCAGGGATCGACTTAAATTGAGTAATGGAAAAATAGTTACGTACGTGAGTGAAAGAAATCCACTTTTTTACTGGCAAATCCCCCAAGGCCTAAGGAAAAAGCGACATGATATTTGCGGTGGAGTTTCAAGGTACCCGGTGACAAAGTGGCTTCTTTTCCTAACTTAATGTGGGGAGTGGTTTTCACTGCCTGCATAGTCTGTATCTGTAAATGGCACAAGCCATGCACTGCAAACAAGCCAGAAGATGCACAGTACTTCAAGCTGTGCGTTTTGCAACACTTGACAGGCATTGGAGGAGGTGGGTTGGAGAATGACTATCAGCAACAACCCAAAGTTGGAGTCGCTGGCAGCTCTGGGATCTCTCAGCAGTGTAGGCGGTGGCCTCGTGGTGCGTTGGGCTGTGTGTGATGGTGTTTGTATTATGTATGTGTCTTTACAATGCTGCCAAACTTGTCCATGCCAGACGCGCACTTTCCAGTCCTATATCAAATCTCATTAGAAGCCGGTTTCAGGTCAAGCCTGCAACCCTCCTGATCCCCGTTGCTCTTTCTTATTCTTTGTGGTGGAGGAGCGTTACAGTGCCTGGTACTAAAGTGACTATTTTTTCTAAATTGATGTGGGGAGTGGTTCTCACTGCCTGCGTAGTTTGTTTTTTTTTTCAATTGGGTGCTGGACCACTTTTGCACTGGTATTGTTGTCTGTATGTAACAGTGCCAGATGTTTAGGAATACTCTGGCATGATGTCCAAAGCATGCTGTTCTTCCTACACTTGTCATGCTTGTGTACATACTGCTTGTGTACACACTTACCCACATATCCTTCCTACACTTGTCATGCTTGTGTACACACTGCTTGTGTACAAACTTACCCACATATCCTTCCTACACTTGTCATGCTTGTGTACACACGCTCTTTTGTCATGCAATCCCAGGTCATTGACAACCCAAGTCTGAGTAGTACTGCAGGCCTCCAGAGCCTGGAAGATGTGGGTAAGTGTAGGAAATATCTGTGGGAAAGTGTAGGAAGGATCTATATAATCTGTAGGAAGGATCTATGGGCAAGTGTAGGAAGGATCTGTGGGTAAGTGTAGGAAGGATCTGCAACTATTTTCTTGCAACTGGGATGAGTAAGGCAGGTCAGGTACCGTTGCTAAATGTTAATACGCAATGCATAAACTGCCAACCACCTTAGTTAGTGTAACGCTGAAATTAGATGACAAAATGGCATCTGCTGTTGAGGAAACCCCAACATTATGATACCAGATACAGCATGTGGTTTAGAGGTCGATGAATGATATAAGTTATTTTCTGCTGTACGCAGGCCTGCATGCACATTTCTTCTGGAATATTGGGTTGAAGGTAAGATTATATTTTATTAGTAGGCAAATGAAAGGATCAGCTTTGGAAATTCCCTATGTCTATGCTGATTATTGTGAGCGTAGAATAGTTTTGAGCCTTTTGTTGACTGCACTGTTTGAAGGACATTGACGGCCTGTCAAAGCTGAAGAGCACCAAGGGTGACGTGGCCATCGTGGCAAGTCCCATGATCACAGATCTATCACCACTTTCGGTATGTTGTGTGCGTCAGCCAGCAGCGCATCACTCGCTAATTGTGCACTTTTGCTAAATGCATGCTTGCATCTGTGTCTAAAGTGCAGCATCTAGGGTAGGAGAAAGCTAGTCCTACACCTTTCATTTTGCTCTTCGCTACTGGTCCTGCTTTGAGGTAGTGCTCACATTAGACTTGGCCATCTGACCTTGGAGGCCTGCATTCCTCCTGTGACATCTTGAACATAAATGGATTTGTGCAGGGACTGACCTCTGTAGGCATGAACCTCGTGCTGTCTAAACTTGGGATTCAAGACCTGAAAGGGCTAGGTAAGGACTGGTACTTAACATTGTTTTCATCACCTGTATCAAGGTCGTGCACATACATTGCTACTTGCACGCATCACCCTTTGAGTATTGTATGCTCATGTTGCACATGAAAATTTTATGCTCATGTTGCACACCCCATGCTACGTGCACAGGAAATCTGAAATCTGTAGGTGGGTTGCTGGACGTGTCTGAAAATTTGAATTTGAGGACCTTGAATGGACTAGACTCCCTCACCGACTCCCTCACCCAGGTGGGCAGAAATGATTTGAGCTTAGCTTGCTGCTAAGAGGCATTGCAGGCTAGTTTAAAGCATGTAAAACACAAGCATGTAAAACACAAGCCCAACATGCTACCCACAACTATGTGCTTTTAAATGAGCAAAATATGAAACAATGTCGCAAGCCTGTTTTTCACGGCTAGGAAGCAGGCGGTCACGATTGTAGAATGCAATGACTTTTGGCAGGTTGGAGATGCGGTATACATCACGTACAACCCCAACCTTTCCTCTCTCAGGCCTCTGACTTCCAACCTTCAGACAGTAAGAGCTGCAAGTTGAATATCCTCATTCAACCCAAAAGTCCAGCTAGTTTCTTAGTCCTAGATCTCCATGGCAGATGGCTCACAAAGCATTGCTTGATGTACGCTACACATGCTCAATCACATGTAGCTTACCAAATGCATCAAGTCTGATCTTCCTGATACAGTTTCTTCATATATTTGCACGTGTAGTGTAGCATTAACAGGCAAGAGGTCGACTTAGAAGATTGACAAATGACAGTCCTAATGCTTGGACTGGACTAAACATGTCATGTTAAAAATAAATCTAATAGCACGAGCCTCCTACATGCAGTGTATTTGTGCTTCATTGTCATGCAGGCTAGGGGAGGTGTATATCTTGAAGGCATTAACATTCGGGGCCTACCAACTAAAACATGGGCCAAGCGTTTCACTAAGGACTTGCCACTTCCTCCAGCTGCCCCTCCCCCCTTTGTATCAGGTGGGGACACACACGTTGCTGTAATAGATGTTTTAAAACATACATAGTAACCAGCAGCGACCTAGAAGTGTGCTGCTGCTTCAAAAAGCACTCGATTACCAGATAATGGAAGAACAAATGATCGACAAACACCAACTACGTCAGTTTGTAAAATGGACAGTTGTGCAGCAGCCTTATGCTAAGCACACTAATGGATTGCAGGTTGTATCGGGCTGTTCAGAGGGCTTGACGTGTGAATTTCTGAGTTGTATCCATTGATGACAGAGCTTGGTACTTTGTTGAAGAGCAGTATTATGCCAGCAAATGTTTAGATGTTACTATGCGTGTGCAAAATAGAACAAAGTGTCTAATTACAACTTCTCACATGCAGAATCCATTCTAGCAGACAGTGCAAAAGCAGCACGAGAGCACGCCTCTTCAACTTCAATTTCAAACCCCGTCGCTCCCAGGTGATTTTGGCAGGTTCACAGCAGAGTGGCATTTGGATGATGCCAAACAATTAGAATTGCTCCGTGTGAGAGGAGAACTAATCTGAAATAGTGTTTATTCACAAGGTTTAGGAACAGAAAAAGCTCCTGTCTAGTGCTGCTCATTGATTTCATTAGTGCTAGACGTTGTGTTGACTAAAAGCTTGTGCATTTGCACGCTTTGCTGTGTAGGGATTCAGCATATGGCGCTGCGCCTGGGGAGCTTGGTGGTAAATCGGACGTGTAAAGCCATAGGAAATAAAAGAAAAGAGGTAGACCAAGTGACATACATTTGGTTATTAGTTATTAGCATGTACATGTACTTCCTTAATGCACTTTTGGACCAACATAAAACATAACTTCAGATCGAGTAAATTATACACTTTGGTGCATTTTCTGACCTTTACCGTAACAACATGGATTAGGAAAGGATGTTGTTTTGTATACAACATCCCAGGAATAAGAAGGGATGTTGTACTGTATTCTGCACCACCCAATGGATGCAAAGACACAACATCTATTTGGATACAAAGTAATGGATGCAAAGACATAAAGAAAAGAAGAAGCTTTTCAGTGGGGATCAGGTGGTTGGAGGCAGAAGCCTGCACACCAAACAGGGCTATAGCTCAGATATTTGTGGGGCTTGTGTTAAATGTCTTGTCTCATCTGTAAGATCCGCAATAGAGTCTCTGTGCTGTCAAGTGCTGTCAAGTTACTCCGAGGCCTTGGAGTGGGTTCCTTTTGTGGCTGCTGTTAATGGTGCCTGTTGCTCCTGCTTGTATGACTGCAACAGTAAACAAGGCTAAGACAAAGTTTCACAGCCGAAGTAACTAATAATCACAGATCTAGAACAGGAGGAGCGACAATCACTAGCCTTTTTTCATAAACGCTGGCCCTCATTAATCACAACAGCAAAATGACAGCTGAAAAGAAAGCATAACGTTTGCCGCAACTGGCTTCTAGCCTTTGGAAATTAACAGACTCTAAGCGTTTCGTAAGTCGCATGAGACACATGACGGTGGGATGGGAGAAGCTAAACCTACAAGGCACTTCAGCATCTTCACGGAGTTGCGCCGCTTTAAGTATTTTCCTACATCTTCGTACAAACTTTTGCAGCCAAATCCCTCCAGCCACATCCATCCCTTGACCATGAATGAAAAATGCAGAGCGATGTGTAGGGACTTAATAGTCTTCTTTTTATTCCAGGAGGGAAGAAACATGAAGGTTGCATGAAGTTCCTGCCTCATTGCACCACAACATTGCATGCTGTGTGCATTGCCATTCTGTGTGCATCAGCTTGGGATGATGAGAGCTCAGGAAAAATGTGTGAGCGTTCCTTTGATGATTGAAGTTCACATCCTAGAACTTTTCTACTTTTTTTTAATAGGTAACATGTAAATGCAATTTTCCAAGAATTGCAAAGCATTGTTTGCAACAATGCATCAATTTGGTTGGCAACTCTGTTTGGGTTCGTGATGTTTCTGTACTTGAACTGTCTCCATCATACCAAGGACAAGCCAAAGGGACAAATAGTGAACAACCTCTGCTTTCAGTCCATGAGTAGAATGCAATAAGTCTCGAGCAGAGAAAGTGACATCTCACATAAAGGTCTAATTCATTTTAGACTGCAATTACTTCATTTATTTGTAGGCAGGGACATGCTGGTATCATTTAGGGGCAAAAGGTAACAATGCACATGAAATCCTGATGTTTTAAACAAAAATCGCACGTGTTGCACAGGATCAAAACCTGTCCTTGCATCTTTGCTCGATTTATTACACATTATGTTGCCTTCTTGGATCCATTAACTGGAAGGGTGACACTGGCTTGTGCTGGTGCGTGTGGGGGCAAAGGCGGGGAAGGAGGGCTGGCACGTTTTTCCTGAGTTGGGTGAGTACAGAAGGACAGAAGGACAGAAAGAATGTTACTTAAAATCAGTGGTTTGAATTTAGACAGGGAAAACAACACCTACTCAAACTGTATAAAAAAGAAAATGCTACGCAGGCAGTGAAAATCACTCCCCGCATCCTCGTCAAACAGTATAATTCCTAAAAACACTCACTTGTACGTGTGGTAGGACGGGCCTGCTTCGATTTTTCTTCTTCCCCAATATGATGCTCCTGTCCAACATAGCTACATTTTATGTCCTTGTTGAAGTGCAACAAGTATGTGGAAGTGTCATGGTCTGACGTCTAGCGTGTCCGTTTATCTGCACGTTGTGATTAGGTATGTGTGTGTGTTTTAGGGAGAGAGAGAGAGAGAGAGAGAGAGAGAGAGAGAGAGAGAGAGAGAGAGAGAGAGAGAGAGAGACAGAGAGAGAGAGGTACCGGTTGCTGCCACATGTTACTCTGTTGCTCACTGAAAGCCGACTCGCTTTGCTCACCCGCTCTAAGGCTTTGTTCATGAGCCGTGCATAACGCTTCTTGTTTAGGGACCCGTTGTTCAACGCATTGTACAGTCTGCTCTGTACAAAGTCTTTGATGGGGTCCTGTGTAAAAAAAAAATGTAATAAATCTTGATTAGCTGGTTCCCCTTCCCTATTGAGCATTGTTGGGGATTGGGAGAAGTGATGAAGGCAGATCAGGACAGACTGAACAAATGCATGTTGTTGCACAAAGAACTTCAAATGCTGATTTGGAAGAGGTCGGCATAGCAACATGTATGTGCTATTAGGGGAGTGAAGGGGTGGCTGCAAGACGTACACACCACTTTTATCATTGCACTATCCCTCACCATCTACCCAAGAAAGTGCTTACTGTGCACGTCTTATGCACACGCACCCCACAGATTTTACACATACCTGCTGAAAGGGAGCGGACATGCCCGCTTGCGAAAGCACTCCGTTGCTAGAGCTATGGTGGTGTACTGGCAGCCAGGCCTGCAAGAAGGGAATAAAAGTGCAAGGTAAGGTCTTGTCTCTATCAAAAATAAATGGGGATTAGGAGGTTCTGTCTACACCCACCCTATTGGAAATGATGAACATGAGCAACACTTTTGCCTTTCTCCGCACCGTCTCGCTCTCTACAAATACACAATCTCACCTCCACATCCACAGTCTCGGTTCCTGCCCGTCTTCGTTTTGACCCCGACAGACTTGATCCTGACTGTGCCCCTGCTGTTGCTGGACTTGCCGCTGGCTGTCCCGCCGCTGCTGGTGCTGGCAGCCGGGCCTGCAAGAAGGGAATAAACGTGCAAGGGGAGGTCCAGTAAGCTGTCAGCTCAGGCTACCGCACAGTGCACCCCCAAGGGTTGGGTTACGTCAGCCTGGCCTGTAAAATTCAGGCAATATGATCGTGCTGGTGTAGCAATCCCCGTGCGCAAAGTCAAGCCGATTTGTGTGGCCGTTCCTGTAACATAGGTATATTAATTAAAAGGAAGCATTGCAGTCACTCTCTGGAAGGAAAAGCACACGTATCATTCTCTGGAAGGAAAAGCACACATACCCGCTGAAAGGGAGCGGACATGCCCGCTTGCGGGGGCACTCCTGTGCTAGAGCTATGGTGGTGTACTGGCAGCCGGGCCTGCAAGAAGGGAATAAACGTGCAAGATGGTGTAGAGGCTTCTGGGTGTCCGATCAAGCGAGGCACAGGAGCTTGTGCTGTTCACTTGCCGTTCCTGCTTGATAAGTAGGGGAGGTGTCTACACAGAATTTAATTCGATTTATTGCAATGGTTGTATAGTTGTATGTCTCTTTAGTTTCATAGCCAGGGGATATGGATTGGCAGCGCCATGCCATCTACTAGGTTATCACAGGCAACTATTTTTGCATCATTGGTAGACCTAGTTTGATATGTACTTATTTGACACGTAGCGAACTACCATATATTACTACCAGACCATTTTTTAGAATGGTACTGCTGATGGAGCCGCTAGCAATACTTACCTAATAAACATCCTATGTCCTTGTGCGCCCTTAGCACAGGGGCTACAGCTACCTTTGATCCTGGCACAAAAGGATATCACAAATCCCTACGCATTAATCTTCCGCTAATTCCACATAAGTTCCCCTCTGGAACAATATGCCAACGTCACTTCAGGCGGACAGGTTCAAATATTTAGGCATGCTGCTTGATAGAAGGATGAATCCAAAGATAGCTGAGGAACATGCGGTGCGGCCTTACATGGCTGCACAGAGCAGGATTTCTGAGTTTGCCAAAAGTCACGATTTAAAAAGCAGGCCTCATGCTATGCTCTGGTTGTCTAAGGTGCATGGTATTCCTGCTGGGATGTATGCGAGTCAGGTGTGGGGCACAGTGTATCTGAGTGAAGGCAGTGAATTTGTTAGCCAGTTACAGAAGAGGCATCTATGTTCCTTAAAGCGCATTCTTGGAGTGAAGAACAGCACAACAAATTGGGCGGTGCTTAGAGAGTGCGGTCAGGAGCCCTTGCAATTTTTCTGGTTCCGTGCTTCCATCAGGTTTTTTAATAGCATGCTTGATTCCAGCAGTGAGGCTCTACGCCGGGTGCTGAAGGCAGATTTGCATCTTGCTTCATTTGATAGTTCTCGCTGGTCTGCTCAAGTCTTGAATGTGTTCAATGGATTGCAAGGTAGTACAATGTTCAAACAGAAAATGCTGAGAGCCACACAGGTTCCCATGCAAGAGTTCATTGGTGATTTGCGTTTCAGACATTTGAAGGTATGGAGGGAAGCTGATTTTTCATGTCCTCGCGCAGTAAACAAGAAAGCAGTCACGTACCACAAGTGGTGTGGGACTTCTGAGAGTGGTCTTAGAGGTTCTTCTATTTCTATCCCCTCCTACTTGTACAAGGATTTGGACAAACATGTGTTGAGGAATTTCAGCAGGTTCAGATTGCGTGCACACCATTTGAGAGTGGAGTCTTGCAAATGGCATGGTAATT
>Ga0307968_1001417_pt1 | contig 19511 bp, 23 predicted proteins | sample OrgLakmetagen650_FD_201834 | JGI IMG/M metagenome (GOLD analysis project Ga0307968, IMG submission 201834) | Saline water microbial communities from Organic Lake, Antarctica - #650 | ecosystem: Environmental > Aquatic > Non-marine Saline and Alkaline > Saline | place: Antarctica: Organic Lake...
GGAGGGAGGAGGGAGGGAAAGAGAGAGAGAGAGAGAGAGAGAGAGAGAGAGAGAGAGTGTTCAGCAGAAATAAAATCTGTACGTGGGTGTGCTCTGCCTCCAGAGGGGGTAAACTGTGCAGAGTTGTTTGCTTGCCTTGTGCATTGGAGCTGTGTGTGTGTACCTTTTCCTGTTCTACATCTTCGTCAGGACGCTGTGGCTTGTCCTTTTCTCCTTTCTCCTGATCTTTGATGCTTGTCGGAAATCTAGTTACCCCTTTGTGTTGTGTCCATACTGAGCCGTCATATGTAATATGGCATTCCCCATGCACCTCACAATTATCCTCAGAGCCACACCCATGCATGACATCCTGTCATACCCTGCGATTTAACACATGCAACACACACATACACACACACGCTAAACACGCACCCTTTTATTGGGGCAGAGCCCCCTGGGGCGTAGTCCCCCTTATGTTCATGTAAAGTATGACTGAAAGGAATAGAGCTTTGAGCCTCCCATGCCACCTCAGAGTGTAAAAATTGTACAAAATAGAAGCTAATTTTGCGCTGATTACGGAACATCCCGGTCAAACCCCCCTCCACTCGTGACTTTAAGGGGTCGCTTGTCACTGTTCCCCCTGGGATTCAATTGGGTGTTTTTATCATATATTTAGAATGCTTCCCATCATATTCTTAGCCCTTCTTCAGTGGTGTTGTTGAGTGTGGTAGAAGGCCGACCGACCCCAACACGCTAGCAGCACTTGCAGCAGCAGAGCAGAGACGGCAGCAGCTTCACAGCACTCGGGAGAACAGGCGAGCGAGGGCCCGGGAGAGGACCCGCGTCCAGCACTTGGCACAGCACTTGGAGCAACAGTCTCAGCCTGGCAATGCCACTCAGCAGGCACAGGAAGCAGCAGCCCAGTCAGAGGTGTTGGCTCTGAACAACCGTATGGAGCTCAGGCGTTCAGAGAAGCAGTTCAGAAGGATTGCAGCCCCCCTGAATTGCTCGCTCACATGATACACAGCTGTTGAGGTGTATATTGGAGGTCTGACACACCATTGGCAAGCAAACAGCTATAGACACGGTATTGTATGACAGAAACTGTGCAAATGCAAGAGCGGGGGGGTCCAGGGGGGGCGCAGCCCCCCCTGAATTGTCTAACTCGTTTGAATGCCGCTTTTCATTGCAAAGACCAGGCTTCCATCTCAGAAATGGTTGAACAGGAGCAGTGAGGTGCAGAGGGAGTGCAGCCCCCTCTGAATCGCTCTCACAACATTCGGTACAACTTAATGCAGGTTGCAGCGCAGGCTCCGCCCCATTTTTTGTGATCTGCAGGATCACACCCTACTTGTTTCCCATGTGCTTCCCCATGCGCTGCTGCACGTATATAGCAAGTCTAGAGAAGCTTGCCCTGTATCACGTAACAATATACATAGGCATGTGAACCTTTCTCGTGGCCAGGATTGGCCAGAGCCATACCTGTACACTAAATCACTCTGTGTGCATGGGGCAATCTCTTCGTGCATTGGTGTACATTGTGTGTATGGGGTGTTCTCTCTGTACACTGTATCACACTGTGTGCATGGGGTACTTTCCTGCTAAAGACCTACTGCACACACGCCGTACACGCATATAGGTACGTATGTTTTCGGCCGACCCTGTTTGTGGCTAGCCCCAATACATCGTGGTCTCTGACTTGGCTGCAGGCATGGCAAACCTGGTGTCTGTGATTTCTGAGAAGATGCTCAAGCTGGCAGGAATGGATTACCAGCCCATGCTCCCTGTATCTGGAATGGAGCAGGTGGCCATGTGGGACCGCATGGATGATGTCATCATGGTGCGTGTCTCGGATGATGTGATGTAAAACATTTGTTGGGCGTGAGACAAAGACTTGCTTGAAGCATGACCTCTCAGGTTTATGGTGGCCGCATTGCTTGGAACAGGCTGCATTTGCATATACCTATGGTGAACTTGTGTACATCGTATATCACATACATTTATAGTATGTGTTGTGCAGCTTTTAGGCAGGGAATTATGTAGATGTATGGTATAGTGTATCAGCACATTCTGGCCACTCTAGCCCCACATGATGGGTTGTTTGATGGTGGGGGCATCATGGATGACGTTGTGCGCGACTTGGGTGTGTAACTGCATAACTTGGTCACAGGAGGTGGTACCAAGAGGCGTTGTGTGAGGCTCTGGGTTTGTTGGAACTTAAGATAAGAGCGAACTAGAGTATCAGCGTGCTACCGAGGGTTCATCATCATAGAGAAAGCACAGCAGATAGCAGATACTGTGAGGGGAGCTCCTGTCCCCCTGCTGCCCTGAGTCGAGAGGGCACAAGCAAGTCCTTGTTTTAGAGTATTACGTAGTCCACTGCTACTGCTGACCCAGCTATGCACTAACAACTGAAAGAACTAGGGAGGGTAAGGCCAAGTTATTGAGAGGCAAGTGTTTTTGTGCGAGGGAATGAAAGGCTCTCTATTTCAATTGTATGTGTGCGTGTGTGTGTGCGCGCGCACACACGCACAAGCCAGCACCAATGTGCTTTCACAGTAGCTGAGTTGGTCTGTCAATGGCGCAAATGAGCTTCCCATGGTTTCTTACCGGCTGCAGCCAGCCCTGCCCAAACTCCAGCTTGCTCCACTTGCTGCAAATCAAACGCTCTGAGCGCAGGCAGGCTCCTCCTCTTGCTGGTGTGTGCTTTAGGCTTGATGCACGTTGGTTTGGGGCTATTCAACAGGGGCTTGCAAGTGGGAGACAGGCGCATTGTTATGCAAATGCTTTGTTATCACACCCACATCAGCACCAATTTTTATAATATTATTTGTGACAACCATGTGGACCCGCGTAGAAATGACGTAGAGGTCAGGGCAAGTCCCATTGGGCTGGGGTCCCTGGAGAACAACTAAATTGCCCAGCTTCAAGCTTGGGCAGCACCCCAGCACCTATGCAAGCAGAGACATTTTTCCGTGGCGTGGTGCCTGCTCTTGGATGTCTCATCAGCTGTATGATGTGAGCGGTTCACACCCCAGCGTAAACATGTGCAATCACGCTGTGCAACTGCACAGAAATTTTGCAATCAAACATATGGGCACACGCACGCATGTGCACGTACACACACATATACACATTACACATACAGGGCGGTCAGTCTTCTAGTGTTTGGGAGGCTGCCCCTGAGGAAGGACCCTCTGTAACACGTTGGAAGGGGGACCTCATCATTGAGGGGGGAGGGTTCTGTGGTGCACGGACCAAGCCGCTCGAGCAGACAAACTGGTCGGCCTTTGACGGCATCGCCATGCGCGTCAAGGGAGACGGCTCAATCTTCAAGTTCAACATCAAGACGGTGTGTGTGATTGTAAATTGTTTGTGCGTGGTTTAGTGTGAAGTGTGAAGCATACCAAAATTATTGCCTCCAATGTTTCGATCTGTGCATTCTTTCTGCGGTTCAGGCATCCGCATTAGACACCCAGCTCATGAAAGCGATCAGGCGTCCAATTCAGACATACGTATTATATAAGTCTAAACTTCACACATGTTGATGGGCACTGAGCTTACACGCAGAGAGATTAAGTCATTCCCTGTTTAGACTACCTTTTAGGGAATTGAAGGTGTGGAGGCAAAAAAATTTGGAAAAATAAAGGCTGAAGACGTGTGTACACAGTTTATCGCAAACGTGTTATGCAAAAGCAGCCATTAACATGAGCACACCTGAGACGCAGTGAAGTACCTTACTTGATCCATGTGGCTTGCGAAGCCCTGACCTGTACCCTCAGCCTGCAACCCCTCTGCTCATAAATGAGCTATGCTAATAACTGAGCTCTGCCTATAACTGAGTATTGCTTATAACTAAGCTCTGCTTGTAACTAAGCTCACATTGATGCGCATGCAGAGAAGGACATTGCTGTACTACTGCTTCTTACTTTGGAGGTCGTGCTCAACCCGCTTTCTGATTGCTTAACATCTTAAGCAAGTTGGAGCTCAGCCAGCTTTGTGCTTGTGCTGTTGCAGACGGACCAAGTGAATACACCGGAGTCCACGTACCAAGCCTCGTTTGATACTGTGGATGGGGAGTGGTCGGAAGTCATGCTGCCATGGCACAACTTTGTGCCAGTCAAGCGTGCGCAGTCAGACCCTGATGGTGGGTTTGCAACTGCGTGTCATGATGCAGATTCTTTGTCGCTACTCAAGGCTCAGCAATTTGATCAGCAGCTTGGTCCACGCTACCTCATGTTCACTTTGATCGGCAGGTCCACGCTGCCTCAATTTCACTTTTTAGCATGTCGTTTATCTTAAGCCTATACAACAAAATACTAGCATACGCATGCATACACGCATATGAGCTTGCACACACACACACACATCTGTACACACACATACGCACAAATGAGCACTTCATAATTAACACACGCACACGTTTCCACGAATTTATCGTATACGTGCCTTACATTCACTAGCTCTTGTCCCTAAGGGGGTGGTAACACGCAAAAAATTGCGTACTTTCTAGGTTTGGGGAAAATTACTTTTGACAAAAATATTTGCGGTCACACGCTGACAAACTTCATGAAAATGTCTTCCGTCAAACCCTAGAAACAGTGTGGGACCGGCTTTCAGTAATTGTTTTCGTTTGGGACCTGCCCCCCAAAAGTTGAAACTGGTCCCCACATGTTCCCACGTGTCCTGAAACATACAAACTATCTTATAGTTGTGAATTTTGTGTTGTAGTAGTCAGGGCGGTAATGTTTTTTAAGGGCTCTAAGGAAGGCCCCCCCAAGGCTCCTGCCAAGTCAAAACGCAAGCAGTGAGGAGACAAGCAGAAGCAGGCAGGTGGTGCCCAATGCACAGAGGCATCTGTGTCCTGTAGAGGACCGGGGCTCTCTAAATTGTGGTAGAGGGCAGCCAGGCTGGGGAGGAGAGCCAGGCTGGCTCTTTGCAAGCGCTTTGCTTCTCGATTACCGTACGAACAATATATCACGCCGCAAAAATAATGTTTTTGGGGGGTGCGGCGAGCTCACACCCCCTGAAATATATAATAGTTGAGGGGGTGCAGATTGGTGCGGATTGAAATAACTACTTTTGAGTATTTGACGGGTCATGAGTGGGAAAGAGCCCCCGAGAGCCCCTGTGGGGCGTGTCCAGACAGGGATGGCCAGCTTCTGCAAGCCCCCCCCAACCGCCAAGTAGTGTGAGCAGCAACATTTAGAGGAAGGGCAGAAGTTGAACCTCTGAGTCCCTTGTTGCGGTTCTGAGGGCATTTTGCCCCTGCGGATTGGTGCGGCAAGCACTAAATTATATATTGAAAGGGGTGCAGATTGGTGCGGACAGGGTAAAAATAAACTCTTTTTTTGAGGGGTGCGGAATGAGTACATGTCCCTACGGTATAATAAAAGTCCCATCCATCGCACCAGCACAGCATGGCAAGTAGCACAAGCCTGAGAACTCATCAATCTCGTGCAAGAGGTCATCTCCCTCTAAAAAGGAAGCATGCTCGGCACATGTGAAAGGCCTGTCTGAAACTCTTTGCACAGAATGAAAACGACATCATAAATAATGTTGCACAACTGCTGCTTTGCTAACGTCATATGTGCATATGTGTGGACGAGGTGCTGGTGAGGAGACCCAGAACCAGCCCAGTCCAAAAAGATAGCCAGTCTCTTTGCAGCAGGAATGGCGTTGCGCATGATCGTTTTCGCTTGGCTGTTGAGGCACGGTTCTTTTCCAACAAGTTTCTGAAGGCCAGCTTGCCCATGCAAAAGGCCTGTCTGAATTGGATAGCCTCTCAGTAGGGCTGTGTTTGCCCAATGCGTGCCCAGTCATCCAGCACTTGCTTTTCCCAAAATTATAGGATTAGCTTCCCTTTGAGGAGGGGGGAAGAGAAGAAATTCATTCACATGTCACTTGTGATGCTTGCGCTTGACGCTGCTGACAGGAAGTGTGCCTCTCACCTCTTGACCACTCCAGACACCCCTTGGCTTCCTGCCATTTCCCTCATGCCCTTGGGCATGCACCAGGGCAAGGCAAGCCCCGAGTTGGGCAATTGGGTTACTCCCCTCTACAGCTGGCAGAAGTGTCGACATGGCCCAATCAAAGAAGTCTACAAAAGACTTCTGTTAGGCATTAGCTGTGGCATCATGGCCAGCCAAGCAACAATAATCACGACATACAACGTTTGGGGCGCTAAAGTAAAGGGCCTCTCAGAGGGTAAATGTGGAAAAAAAGTGAATTTTTTGGTTTGTTTTGCGTATAACCAGGGCAGGGTAAAATTTCCGGTCCCTGGGCAAAAACATTATCGTTATCCAAAAAATTGTTACGTGTGACTGCTGACTTTTCCCCTTCAAAATGGAAATTTGACGAACCAAAAAAGTGGAATTTTTTGCGTGTGACCGCCCCCTAACCCCTTCTGCTGGCACACAGACCACCTTGACACAAACACGTGCACACACTTTTACTTTCTGGTCACAATTGCACTCAGGTGCACCCTTGGACCCTAGCAAGATTGTTAAACTGGGCACAGTTTTATCCAGATTCGAGTTCAACAAAATGCCAAATCCTTCATACAGGTAAGCCGCCTTGTTCCCCTCTGCGCCTGTACAGTTGCTGCTACCAAGGCTTGTTAAAGCCGGCGGGCAAAAAGTACTGTTTCCTGGCGATCAGCCATGGAGGAGAGAAGAGTGCAAATGCCGTACAATTATATGATCATCCTCCTGGTTGGCTTTTTTGGATGGCGACACCCCCTGCTAATTTTTTTTGTCGCCCCCAGCTAGTTTTTTATCACTGTGTAGAGTCCTGTGCCGCCCCCTGCTAGTTACCTCGTCACTGTGCAGACGCCACCGCTTGCTGCGTAATCGTGTGCCGTACAATCAATCTTCTGTGTGTTGATTGTTGATTGTGTGCACAGGCCAGGGCCCTTCCAGCTGCTTCTCGAAGGCGGTGTGCGTGCCTTCCGTGCTCCAAGGCCACAGATTGTCATGCTCAGCAGTGCAGGTAACTCATTGCCGTGACTGCTCAGCGGTGCACAGGTGATGTATCGCCATGAATCATGACTCTCATTGTCACGCTCAGCAGTGCAAGCAGTTGAATGCATCATGCCCAGCAGTGCTGGCAACAGCCACAACAGCTTTTCTGTATAAATGCTCCTGAGAGCTTTAGTGCTCAACGTTCGTCCCTCCGGACTCTTTTCTACGCAAGATCACAAACACACTGTCCTGCTGAGATGATTTGGTGCGCATTGTCACCTCATCACATACCCCAAATCTTATAGCGACCTCAGTTTCTCTGGCTGGTAAGCTAGCCTGCTACAGGGGGTAAGCCCCTCAGAGGGCCATAACTCATTATCTACGTTCAATTGCTGGTACTTCACTGAGATGCGCCTGCTACCATTTTGATGGCACAAAAGCAACGCTCACTCAGCACTCTCATGTGCCACGCCATCCATCATTATGCCATTGTGCACACAGGTGTGGAACGCAATGCAATCGTCGCAAATGACGTGGAGAAGAGAAAGAAACAGATTCCCATCGTGCAACTGGTAAGGCTCCTGAGGCCTGTGGTCACTGCCGACAGTTTGTATGGTGATTGCCGACATGTTTGTGCTCAGAAGGATGTGTTGCGGCTGCCTTAAAACAAGGAGTGCTCTGTGAGGAGGGATAGAATCCGCGAAGGCTGTGTGATGCGCACTTGGAATACTTGCATAATCCTCGAAATTTATGTGAGTCGCCGCTGCCTGCAATGCGTAGCGACCAACTCCACGGATAGAGAATCAAAGCAGCTGTCCACTGACTGTGCTCTACCACCCTTTGTAAACAGAATCCAGGGTCTACACTGAACCACAAGTACGCCGGGGAGATCACCGTTCGCTCCAGTGGCTACCCGTACTCTGTGATTCGCAGCACAGGTGAGCTGCTCATGTGCACGTGTGCAAGTGTGCGAGTGTGTAGGACATGGTACTTTAGGATTCCAATCGTTGCAAAATGTTTGTTCATACTTGTTGCGTTTACGTCCACGGGGTTACTTTCTGTCATCCGCTCCGCCCAACCATAAGACGCTGATCAGCAGTCTACAAAAGCGTTTCTCGATAGCCCTCCTAACTTGTCGCTTTTACATCCCTGGCCCTTTATAAATCCCCTTGCTCCAGCAGATGTAAGCTACATTAACTAAGAGCAATTACTCACTCCATTACATGCATCCAGTATGACTCCTTGCACAGGCATAATAGTACGCATAGTTCGAGAAATGCAGCCGTTACCCATAAGCTCTATGTCCATATCACACGCAGGCATGACTGACAACAAGGAAGGCGGCTCATTCCTACTAGAAGCAGATCAGGGAGACTCCATGTCAGGTGCCATCGGTCGTGATGAGCTGGGGCTGCTCATCACGGCTGCACTGGCCATGCCAGACGTGAGTTTGTGGCTGTGCCTGTCAGCGTGTTTATGTGTGTGTACCTGTGCTTGTATGTGAGTGAGTAAGTGAGTGAGTGAGTGAGTGAGTGAGTGAGTGAGTGAGCTCTTGGCTGTGCATGCTTGGTTATGTGTTGGCACGTACAAACTTTCTGTTGTCATCAAGACGATGTCGGTCGTGGTGTATCAAGTGGTAGGCATCAACGTCTGTGCAGGTCCTCAATGGGTTTGACATGTTCAATCTAGCATCATGTCCTGTAACTGCGCACAGCCAATAAAAAAAGAGCAAATGTATAAACAATAAGCAGCCATACATAAGAGATGTTTTTACAGCCACACCATATAACACAATCAATGCCCTGAAAACGACTACTAAAGAACAATTAACCAAATGTCTAGGTCTTTTAATGTCCTCATCATTGAACGACCAACCGTATCTCATCATGCACGTTTCAATGTACACATATAACTGCACGCGCATATCACAAACACACATACAAACACACAAATCCTTGTACACATGCAGAGTGTGGGCAAGACGTACGAGGTGCGGCGATGCGAAGCCAAGGACGGCCGTGGTCGTGAGGGCCCAATGACTCAGGCAGAGATCACCCGCCTGTTCCTGAAGCAAAGCCTTGACCGCAACAGATGGAGAGTGGGCCTTCAGCCCTTTCCTGCATACACGCCTCCCCCAGCCCCACCCACGGAGGAGCGAAAGGAGGTAGGTGTTGATTGGCTGTGTTTTTCCGTGTTGTTGTCTGGCAAAGCAGTGCACAGAACGTCACGTTCTGGCCCAACACAATCAGAATCGAGGAAAATGGCAAAGCCTTACAAGGAAGTTGGCTGAACCCTGTGCTCCTGACCAAGCAAAACATGGTGAATGCAGTCTAGTTTGTGATGATGTGAGTGCACAACGGTCTGATTTCTTTCAGCAGCTGCTGTAGCAAATGTTAGGATGACGTCAACCTGATCATCAAAAATTCAATGAAATACCCTCGTGCAATTTAGTAATGATGATGCCATTCAGCTAGCCTACTGCCTTGCTGTAACTGCAGGAAATTGTGGCAGATGTACAGCGCATTAGGGCAGAGCGCGGCGTGCAGCCTCAAACCGAATCAAACCTTGTCAGTGCCAAGAGGCAATGAGACAGGATGGATCAGGGATCCTTGCCTTTGCTTGAGGCAGAGAAGAAAACACCATAAAAATTGCAGTTGGGTATAAAACACACATTTCAGACTGAAACAATGAACTATTGTATCATTTTTATCCAATTTTTCCATATTTTATTGCCCAGCAGTAAGCAGTAATGTTGTTGCTAGCCGTATTAATTGTGAGCGGGTCGTTGCTAAAGGGGGCCAATAGTTGGAATACTATGGCAGTGTGTGCATGATTGTAATCCCTAGGTTTTGAGAATGAAATGGAAGACGCGAGATGAAAGCAACCTAGTTAGGTGGCTCTGGAGAAAAAAAAGTAAGTGCTTACACTAGTCGAAGACACCCTAGGCGGTACCAGCAGCTGGGCATATTCGATAAGGTTGAAGTTCTAAAGTTCATTCAGAGGAACATTAAAATGAAATGTTCATTCCCTTTTGTTTCTACTATAATCAGTGAACACACAAACACACGCACAAGAGGATGGCGTACCTTCAATGCAGAGAATGCAAGTTCGCCGGTGCTTGCTGCAAAGAACACATAATAATCTTTTGGCCTTAAGCCTTCACTTTATGGCCCGTACTTGCAATCCAAGCTGGTACCATTATTCGTCGTGACAGCTTGGCTTATTCTCAATAATAGATGCTTTACGCTGAGCAAGTAGGCGTCCGCTCGTCTTAGAGAACCTGGGTAGGTTCTGAGTGACCATAGTTCTACTCTGCAATTTCAATATAGAAAGTGGGCGGGAAATATCCAGTTTCATGTCCGACAAACGATTCCATACAGCCTGTTCAAATATCTAAACCAGGGCATCAGTCACTGAGTGAAGTGTAACTTGAGTGCAGGACGTATTTGCCTTTTTGCACCAGAACAACAACAAATCCCATTTTTTCTTACATTAACAAATTGCTTTTTATGAGCAGGCCAGCAGTCGAGCGTATTGACTGAAGACCTTTTTCTTGTAAACCTTGTAACTTAAGTAAGTGATCCAGAGGCTCAAGTGCTGCTTAGCTACCCCTTACAGGGGCCAAAGTTATTTGAGAATACATGTCTGACAATCATCAATCCTGTTTTCATGTTCAATACCGAACAGTTGTCAGGCAATCCGAGTATCTTGTTCTTAGCAAGCAAGCAAGCAAGCTGTTCCTTTCTGTTTACACCTTTTTTGGGGACTTTTCAGCAGCCCAACCCTTTTTGCTGCAACAGGTCAACAACCAACTTGTTCATGATTTCCTTATTTCTCAGCAGAACAATGGACTTATCTTTTTCTTTCTGAGCTTATGAATTTATTTGTGACTGGCCGAGACCAGTCAGCAGCCGATCAGCCAAACAACCTGGCTGAAGGTCCCCCCCCATTGTAATCATTGTAATCATTAGCAAGCAACACTAGCATCCTCCACACGCAAATACCAACGAAATACAACACTAAGCATCAAGCACTATACATCGTTTAAGCAAATTGAATTTAGCTTCTCAAAATTGATAGCTCGCCAAGTTGTTGACCCAGGTTGATGAAGTTGACAACCTAGAACCTATCAACATGCATGTGAACAAGCAAGAACTGGGTACAATGCAAAAACACCAGTATTAGTATACAGGAACCCTCAGAAGAGATATGGATGAAAACCATTCTAATATACACCAGGTAATCGAACATCGCGCTAATGCAGAGCTCCCTCATGCAATATACAAATGGGTGCAGTCGCCAAGAAAGGAGCGGTTGGACATCATACTATACATTCACGACTGTGCTACTCTGCGATCTATCCCAGGAGTAGTCACCATGAGTACTGCGTGTTGGTTCAGGCCCTGCATGAGCGTGACGGCAGTGCAAAAGTTTTAAAGGGTAAAACGAGAGCACAAGTTCGGTATGGGTCAAAACAAGGTTGCGTCCGTAACACTTGTGAAAGAATGCAACTGAAATCGTGGTCACCCGGCTCTTATTACCAAATGGCAACACACATCTGTTGGTATTGGAATTGAGCCCACAGCTCTTTCATTAGCATGCAAAATGTAGCTAAGACCCCACACCCTTTGTTCAGCCAATATATACACCTCACCGAGTTGCACAGATTGGCCAGCAAGCGCATATGACGCATGCTGTACTGGTCAAAGGGTCCATATGAAAGTGACCAGGCAGCCTCCATCTCTCTGAGGCAGGACCAGGAATCAACCAGGGGGGCGTTGGGACCTCGGCCGTTCAGCTTCCCGGGTGTCCCTGTGACGAGCAGTGCTACATATTCGGAGAGGGGTCTGCCTGCACCGCTAGAAGAGCCTGCAAGTGAATCAGGTATGTGAGCTGGGATGAGTTTTGTCAGGATACTTGATCAAGAGCATCTTTGTATCCATATCCTAGGTTATGTCCTCACAGCTTGAGCTTGTGTCAAGGGATTGCTGTGCAGCCAAGGGCCCAATGCCAAGCCATGGTTTGAGATGCTTGTGCGATGGCATTGCACGCTTGAAGCAACATGCTGCTCTGTGAGTGAATGAGTGAATGTCAAACTTGTTGCCTTTCAGTGCAAGAAAAAAGCGAGAAAAGACACTCTGGTCATAGGGGAACCAGCGTTTTGGTGCGAGCGGGAAAAAACTGGTGCAGGGTTTCTATCAGGTCAGTATGGCATTCTTTCCTCATTCACTATCCATGCCTGCGTAGATTTCTTGTCGTTTGTTTGTGGAATAGTGTGGATATAATGAAATGAGTTGAGAAGCACTCAGAAGCCAGCGTATGGCAAAGAAGGACACATGCTTTACAACGTAGAATGCTGCATGGACCAAAAGCGTGCATGACCATTAAGACGTACTCAACATGCAGTTTTCAGCATCTTACCAACAGTGCTGAACACAGAACTTGGCGCCCATCCATGGTTTTGAACCAGCAGGTCTGAAATCTCTGGCTCGACGAGGAGTTGGTAAGCAAGCTGCTCAGCGTTGGCATCGGCCTGGGAACGTGAGGCCACCACAGCCGCCAGCTCCCCCTGTACGTGTGTGTGAGTGCGTGACTACGAGCGTGTCTGATGCTCACAGCTGCCAGATCCTCTTTAGCGTGCAGGCACATCCGTATAAGTCTTTGTATTTGATTGCAGGTCATTCAAGATGCCATACAACAAGACGCTGTGCTGCTAACACATATCACAATTCGTGGCTGTAGCAATAAATAGTACAGAAGCGTACCTCAGCTTTTTGCTTGGCCTCCAAGCTGTTGGCCCTCAGGATCGCGATGCGCAACGGAAGCAGATCTGCATCCCTTTGAGGCACGCTGCTGTGTTGCTGGGGTCCCATTACGGAGCCTGGCTTAGCCTGACTGGGCCTCTCTGCATGTCAAAGGAGATTGGTACTGAAACCCATGCGTTTGTCAAATGAGACAAGGCAGTGCAGAAGAGTAGATAACTAAAGAGCAAGGTCTTTGGGGCTTTGCTGGCTAAACCCTTGAAACCTCGTGGCGGGTGAATGACCTTGCGCCTCACAATAGCTACAAAACTGCAAAAACGATGCTCAACTTAAAACTGAGGGGAAAAAGGATGGCATGAAAAGAGCAAGAGAGGCACTTTCTTCATGTTCTGTCACGGTACACAGACTGGGGAAACACTTGGGGAATCAGCAAGGGGGCATTTGCGCTGCTCCTGCCGTTTCACCTCTAGTAGGGAACCCAATAAAATCCGCAACGTGCTCTAACTCCATGGTTTTGATCTGCCCAAAGCGTTGAACATGAGAGCCCTGTGCAAGCAAGCGCAGGAAAGGGCTTAGCATGGCTGCCCTGAACACACCAGTTACCGTGACTGCCTTGCAAAGACCCCAACAACATTTAACTGCTCTTGACAACACAGGCACATGTCTGCGTGTGGACACATAGAATGCAGGGTGCTCTTGAACTGCGCATAAGGACAATGCATGAAAATCAATGCAGCTGGATTGCTGTTTTACCTGGCTGCCAATGTTAGCGTCCTCTCTTACCATTTCGTAGGTGTTGTTGTTGGAAGTCCTGAGTCGGACGTGCTCATATTGCGCCTGCAGCAACGGGAACGCAGCACAACACATGAAACCAAAGTGGCTCGCTGCTATGGAGTACCACAGTGCCAGGGTGCACCAGCAATTGTAATTGCATAAATGTGATGGTGCTTGTAAATATGTGGGTGTGTATGTGTGTGTGGGGGGGGGCAGGCACCTGCACGCTGAATGTGGCACCGCAATCTGCACATGAAGTCACCCAGGAACAGCCCTATGCAGTAAACTTCAAAATCAATCAGCAGTAAAATTCTAGAGGGGGTCAACTGGAGAAACGTCCAAATATGTGCCTTTTTTGCACTCAGAAGCCGGCCATTCACTGCTCCTTTATTCGATTGGGACCATTTTTGCTTTAAATTAAAGCTGGAGTTATGAGTTACACGAGAATGTGCTTGGATTTATGTGGGTTGATATGTGTGCAATTTGGCTGGGCTGAAAGCCCACGCTGACAACCAGAACCCTAATAGAGTGGCTTTCCATGGGAAAACAGCATATGTTGGCCTAGATCACCAACCACTTCAGCGTTTCACTCCATTTTTGTTGCAATGATATTTATTTATAAAAAAACACCATTGAGCTAGAAATTGGATGAGTAGGTGGTGATATATGGCGGATTAGCGGTGAAAAGTTGAATCCACGCCGCGCAAAATTAGACATTGGTCCCCTAGCTGGCTACAATCAAGCTCAGGTGCTATCAGCTACCTCTGGGTCCTGAGCTTAAATGTAGCCAGCTGGGGACCAGTACTCAATTCATATTTCAAAAACACCCCCATTTGGGGCCTCAGATGACCACCTCTGGTAAATTTCACAATCAATGTGCTTACCCGCAGCGTCTCCTTTTGTGGGTCTTCAGCTTCACTATCTTCCATCCATGACACAGAGAACAAATCCCCCATGCACGTATCCATCTCTTTGCTGCCGTTGCCGTAGCTCCATGTATGAAGGGGCGCCTTCCCTGTGTTGAGGCCTGCGCAGTCGCATATCATGCACAGAAATGCACAGGAAAATGTGAATCACCATTGCTATCTCATGAAATATATGTAGGGAAAAGCTGTGCATCAAAGAGGCAATGATCACCAAAGAAGACAGGGAGCAGGCCGAAGACTTCTTGCTCTGCAATTGTTGGTTAGGTATCTAATAAACTCTCACGCGTATCAGCCAGCACACACAAGCACACACACTCATTCGACAGCACCTCCATCATCATCTGTGGCTATTGGACGTAAGGGGAAAATGTTATCACACATGCACACCTGGACAGTACGTGCCCCACGAGGATTCATTTGCATTTGCAGCAGTTGTAACGTACAGGTGGAGCTCATCCTCAAGCAAGCCCTGGAACAAAGACCCGCTCTCGCATGCCTCAATGTACATGCTCATCTGCACAATAATGCATGGGTGTGCTTGTGTGTGTATGTGTCTGTGCATGTGTACGTGTGTATGTGTGTACTTGTGTGTGCACTTGTGTAATTGTGTGTACTTGTGTGTGCACTTGTGTACTTGTGTGTACTTGTGTGTGCACTTGTGTACGTATGTGTGTATTTGTGTGTGTAAACAATTGATGCAACAGGGCACATTCTTGCAATCGTTTGTATTCACCAAAATCATGCCTGTAGGCACAGAAAACTTGCAACAATTGCACAAAACTTCTTGTTTGACCCTTCTCTGCTTGTTTGTGAATAAAGAAGCCACAGATCAGGGTGTGGGTGGGCTTCGTGACCGACATCTGCAGTCAAGGCTGTTTTAGAAAAGCAGCTAACAAAAATTGCAACAAAACTTGCTGTAATATCTCTTAGTTTTCTTGCTGCCACCACTGATGGCATCTGCATGTAACTGACAGCCGTGCTGATTAGCCAGCCGTCGGCTTTAACTGTACACCCTGGCTCAATGCAGGCAAGCATAAATAATAAATATGCTTGTCAAAATCAAAGCAGTAGATATCTAAACATTAAAAAAAACAAGCTACTCCACGCCCACACCCACACCCACACACGCAAACCACGTGGTTACTCGTACCCCACATATAACGTGCATGTTACCCTAAATCATGTTCAATGTCACTTTCTCACTGTTGCGCTATCCAAACAATTGTTAATGAAACAGTTACTATAAATCGAGAGAGAGAGAGAGAGAGAGAGAGAGAGAGAGAGAAAGAGAGAGAGAGAGAGAGAGAGAGAGAGAAAGAGAGAGAGAGAGAGAGAAAGAGAGAGAGAGAGAGAGAGTCCTAGTTGTCCTAGTTGTGCACATGTAAAAATATCCTTGTTTCTTCAATGTGGTGTTGGGATATGTCTGTCAAAACACACAGACCAGTCACCTCTTTGTAGCCCCCCTTCAAGTGCTTACGCCTCACTGCTTCTAGGAGCTGATCAGCATAAAGCATAGGCCCTGACGGCATGCCTAGCACACCTGAGAAACAAAGGGACAGCATACACAAGGGCTGCATCACCCATCTGATGCGTTTAAAAAGTACAGAATATGACCAAGGGAATCAGAATTCCAAAGAGCTTCTTGCAAGCACGCAAGGCAGGGCGCGCAGAAAAACCACCTACAAAGGCACAGCTGCTTGCGTTTGGGGAACAGGTCTAGGCAGCAATTTCTAGCTCGCAGTGCACAATAAGCCTACATTGATGTGAAAGTGTGTGTGTGTGTGTGTGTAAATGTGCCTGCGTACATACGCACACACATCAACACACACGCAGACACAAGAAAACATACCACATGCATGTATGTAGACATACCTGGGGCACCGTGGTCAGAGAAAAACAGGAAGACTTCGTCATTGGGGCCAGACTCTATGACCTGCGTTTTTCAATTGTTGTTAAATCTAGGGGAAAAGGCCCAGTATTGAGAGAGCTAAATTCTTGATGTTGAATTTCAAATTGATTGCAGGTATGAATTTAAGTTGTTGGATACACGTAAACACCAGAAAGCGCATAATATGGCGGGATGATGAGTGAACTAAAGGCTCATCTTATGCTAGTTCCCAGCTCACAAAATGGTGATAAATAAAAAAGGGTCTCCAACCTTGCCAGTGCCCAGTGACTGGACCGCCTCCTTGTTGCCCTCAAGCACACTAAGCAGGGTGGTCACATTCACTTCATCTCCTGAAGTGGCAGTGTGAAAAAAGGGTTGCACGGGTGAATGTTTGCGAGTTTTTGCAAATTAGGGCATTCTATGCTCTCTGTTCAAGCCTTCATACAATGGGAAATTTGCTATTCCTTTGGCCATTTACATTTGAAACAGCAAACTGCCAAGTGTACAGCAAAAAATTGCATTAAGCAGGGATTCAAACCCAAGAATCCTCTGCAGGCTCCGGTTCAAATCGATCTTCCAATGTGGAATTTGCGAGTCCACATTTCCCTGACTTACCTGCTTAATTCACTTTGCGAGGCGCCTACATGTTTTTACTCGCAATACCTATTCTTAAGGGTAGAACGGTAACATATTAGGTGGTACATAGTGATGAAAACACACCTGATGTACTGTGCCTCTGCCAGCATTGCTGATAGGGTAGCAATTTGCAGGCGTTGTGTCATAGCAGGAGAGAGGCATTCATGGAGCACTGGCAGGATGCAACAAGAAGCTGTGTGAGCACACACCTTGGTAGTCTGGGGCAGCACCGCGAAAGACGTCAGGCCCCCCAGGACGATTATATATGTTTCCGGGGCTGCATTCACAGTGATGCGACGAGACGAACAATGGAAGGATGAAACCAATGCCGCCGGAAGGACAAGATCAATGCTATTGAAGGAGACCAGCACTTTGCAGCGGCTTGATAAGCGCAACTTCATATATATCACAATCATCTACGACGACGCCTTCAACTCCCATGCCCATCGATTATGACCAAGAAACTTGATGCACGTGCCACCCATGCTGGGCTTGCTCTACCAAAAATGATAACAACCAACGCACCTTGGGTTCTTTTCGTTGAAAGCGAGATCCCCATAGACCATCAAGACAATGTTAGATGTGTGTATGCCATTCTCCTTGAGCAGGTGATAGGCGTGTAAGACGTCAGCCTGGTGCCTGAGGACATGAACATAAAAGGCTGTGAAGCACTGTAAAAGGGAAGGATGTTTATGAAGAAAACAAGAATAAATTTGTTCCTCCTCACTATCCGTTTTGCTGCATGGCTGACGATAAATGAACGAAACGCTGCACATGCCAGCCATGCTAATACCATTTAGTAATTGACACACGCACGCACGCACGCACACACACACACACTCACCTGTAGTTCCACCATCCTTGTGAACCTGACACTAGCAGCGCCCATCGCCGAGGAGTGTGTACCTCAGCTTGGAAAGATGGCCGCAGGACATGCGCATCCAGTCCTTTGTGCGGCCTCATGTTGCCGCGCACATGATAATTCCCTACACGATCAGAGGGGTTAATGCACGAGGGCATGCAAGCAACGATGAAGCAAGTGTGTTTGAGTGTGTGTGTGTGTGTGTGTGTGATTTCACGTGCATGTGAATGCGCATGCGTTTCAGTGCATGTGTGTATGTGAGTGTGTGTGTGTGCATGTGCGCGTGTGTGTGTGTGTATGTGTGCGTGCATATGCGTGTGTGGATATGTATGTGTGAGAGAGTGTGCGCGCGTGCGTGCGTGCGTGTGCATGCATGTGCACGTGCGTGTGTTTTCCTGTGTGAAAGTGTGTGTGTGCACGTGTGCGTGCGTGTGTGTGCGTGTGTGTGTATGCGCGTGCGCGTGCACGTGCGCGTGTGCGTGTGCGTGTGTGTGTGCGTGTGCGTGTGCGTGTGCGTGTGCGTGTGCGTGTGTGTGTGTGTGTGTGTGTGTGTGTGTGTGTGTGTGTGTGTGTGTGTGTGTGTGCGCGTGCGCGTGCGTGTGCGTGTGCTTGTGCTGTGCGTGTGTGTGCGTGTGTATATGTGTGTACAGCGTGAGCAACTACCTGGCCTAGCTGCTGAAGTGAAGCAAAGGCCAAACACGGCCAGGACGACGCTGCACAACATCCTTTATTTTTCAAGTGGCGAAGAATTCGCCCGTATATTATATTGGAACATTACTTTGTATTCGCAGAAAGCAGGAAGGAGGGAGATGAACGAGCCTCACGATTTCTTTGTCAGATCTTTAATCTTGGTAAACAAGGCACGGTCATTAAATCTCTGGATTTAATGACCGTACCTGGTAGTATGCTATTGTAATCTCTGGTGCCCGGATCTAATGACCGTACCTGGTAGTATGCTATTGTAATCTCTGGTACCCGGTCAATGACCGTACCTTGTAGAATGCTATTTTGCAGATGGGCCCCTCACCGCCGGTTGTTTTGGCTTTTCAAGTCGGCGAGGCTGTACCTACTTATTTTGCAAGGCTCATCATGTCTCTTGTGGCCAGGGATCAGGTGTAGTGCCTTCGTGAAATTAGGATTCACACAGGTATGGAGAACCTTTGATAGTTGGTGGGCTAGCTTACCCTTTTGCCCTGAGCCTGCTATTTTGTGCGCTACCCATTTATATACGCTATCTTGTTTTAAATGCGCTACCCCTAAACGTAGCAGTTTTGGCTAAACGTAGCAGTTTTGGCCCCTTTCGGAGGGCTTGAAATTTGACAACCTTTGCTTGTATTTCAAATAACGGTGACCTGAGAGCATGTGGAGCATATCATTTGTTGGCACAGAAGCAGAGAGTTGCATTGTAAAATCAGTACCGGCCAATGCCCCCGATTTTTATGTATTTCAGGTAGTTGAATTTTTAGGTTGGATTGATTTAGCTGGTCTTCTTGTTCCATAAACCTGGGGAGCAGCCAGTTCATTGAAGAATGATTTTAGCCGGGTGATCGCTGTGACTGTGATTTGATCTGACAGAGGCACTGTAATTGCTTCATTAAGGGGGGCGATGTATGAGCACCTCCGCGTGGTGCCCCCTGGAAAACGCCTTCGTGTGCCTTCGTGCACACGCCCGGAAATACTCGGGAGCGGCTAAGACTCATACGGTGGAGCAACACGGCAGCC
>Ga0307968_1001419_pt1 | contig 19495 bp, 27 predicted proteins | sample OrgLakmetagen650_FD_201834 | JGI IMG/M metagenome (GOLD analysis project Ga0307968, IMG submission 201834) | Saline water microbial communities from Organic Lake, Antarctica - #650 | ecosystem: Environmental > Aquatic > Non-marine Saline and Alkaline > Saline | place: Antarctica: Organic Lake...
AGAGCAAATCTTCAGCTTTCTCCTCCTCTCCACCTCTTCTGATCCTATGCTCCTTCCTGCTCTGCGCTGTCTCTCACAGCATGGACGCTATGAGCATGCCGTGTCATTTGCTGCAGGTATGCGTGCAGGGGGCTGGCGTGGGGAGAGAGAGCCATCAAATTGCAGCTGGCATTTCCCGCGCCACAAACACGCCTCCCTTAAAATGCCGATTATATTTATAGAAACGCGCTCATCACACTCATAAACGCGCTTGCAGTGCCCAAAAGCGCGCGTTTCTGACTCAAAAACGCGCGTTTCTGACTCAAAAGCGCGCGTTTATCAGCCGTTGTTAGCGTGCAGAGCGCGAGAGTTCAGAAACGCGTTTCTGAAGCTCAGAAACGTTTATAACGCGAGGCTTTTTGACAGTGATAAAGCTTGTTATTGTTCTGGCTCAAGAAAGTAAACACAAGATCGTGAGCTCCTGTTGGGGGAAATAGAGATGCATACTTCCTGCGGAGAGAAATCACGTGGGGATTGGCACAGTGGAATAGAATATGCTGCTCATCTTGGACATCATCAGTATCACACAGGTGGCTGTGTGCTTCATCCCACCAAAAGCATGAGCATGCAATGAATGAAGGCAAAGTGCAAGCTCCTGATCTCCATTGCATCTCTTCATTTTTGTTGTGGGGTTCAATAAAATAAAATAAAAACTACGCAGGCAGGTCGTTCCCATGCAAAAACCCCTGCAAACCCCCCCTCCCCGGGCAAATTGAGCCAATACCCCTGAACTGGGCGTATCTCCCCAACCACTCCACCGTTTTGGGAGCTGAAAGTTGTGTTGGATAGCTTGTTTTTTCTGCAAAGAAAATAGGCGGAAAAACTTAGTGGGTGGCTCGCAATTAAGTTTAAATGTCAGGGGTAAAATACAGACACCATTGCTCACACACTGCACCAAGCCGCACCCTTTAAATTCTATAGGGCTTGATAATTCAGACAACTCTTGTGTGAATGTGGGAATTTTATATGGAGCAGGAAATTGCTGCATGCTAGGGGTGGACCAAAATTCAAACAGGCCGCCGATTGGCCGCCCATTTAAATTTTAACGTAATTAGTATTTTAGACCGCAATTCTTGGCGCAAAAACCGGGCTGAAACTCGCAGCAGGTATGGAGCGACAGAATTGTCTGTCTGTTTCCCCTGTGCCCCTTGTTGAGTGCCTATTGGCCCTGTTTGGGGGGGATTTTGCACGGGGACGAACGGCAGTGAAAAACCACTCCCCACATTTATTAAAGAAAGGATCAACTTTAGTACCGGATACCGTAAAACTCCTCCACCAATGGAAAAATAAAATATCAATGGGGATAGGAAGGTTGCAGGCTTGACCTGAAATCGTCTCCTCATGAGTGATAGTAGTGCTGGAAAGGATATGTCTGTTATGGACAAGTTTGGCAGCATAATCGACAGAATAAAATGAAGCTTGGAAGCAAGTTTCTTAACTGTTTGAGAATCAAGACCCAGCTCCTTAAAAGACTCCAGCGTGTGATCATTGTTGTAGATGGTGCCACCCACTCCCAAAAGGATGGTGTGGAGAGTAACGGAGACTCCTTGAAGGGTGGAGCAGAGGCCTTTGTGCTGTTCCTGCGTGGCGCTCAGCTGGTTATGCGGTCTTGTGTCCTCACAGTACTAAATCTCAATCAAATGAAGTGAATGTCACGTTGCAGAATGCTGAGATCTTTGGGTCGATGCTGTCTGGGGAAGGTGGATCTAAGTGGCTCTGGCGGTGCTGTTGAGGTGCTCCCAGTCCCCCTTAGTTGCCCCCTGCCACTTCTAAGAACCCACCCTCCTTCGTTGCTAGTCTGTTGCTTTAGTTTTCGCAGAGATGGGAGCAACCAATACAGCATCCGGATGGCTGGAGGTAATTCTATTTTTGTTCAAGAAGCGGTGTGGAAAGAGCCACTTTGGCATACTAATCCTAGTTTCAGCTGTATTGGAATTTGAAGATTTTGCATAGCCAGCCGCTTGCTGCTACCTATATCCATGCAGACAAAGCAGGATCCTAGGGAGCCTGTATTGCTGATGGCTTTAAAGATCATGCCGCATGCTAAGTTGTGTCTCTCAGCCATCATATTTCTTATTTGCGTGTGTTGGGGGCATCCAGAAAGGATGTGCAGGGCACTGTCTAGTTGAGGGCGGAGGGGGCAAGTTAGGCTTATTGAGTGCTTAAACCATACCGGATGCTTTTGGTTGTACAGGGTTCCTGTTCTGTACTTCATAATGATGCACTTGGTTTTAACAGGGACATAGAATGCTGTTAGGTAAGCGTTGCTAGCGGCTCCATTGGCAGTGCCATTTTTGATAAGGGTCTGATAGTATCCATGGTAGTTTGCTATGGTATTGGCATCTCCTAGTTTGTGTGTGAGAGGGCACATGTGTGCTTGCAAGGCGTCATGGTAATTGGATAGGTACCAGAGCCTTGAGGTGGGTGACTGGGCTGTGTTTGGCTGATCATGTATGATTTGGTGTTCTTCATATTCTTTTGCAAGCCAGTAGATGTTGTAGAAGGGATTTCCCTCAGGGCCAGCTGTTTTGATGGAGGTATCCCCAACGTCAGAGTAGGTTGTGATTGATTTTCTAGCAAGAGCGTCAGCATATCCATTGCCTATAATACCTGCGTGAGATTTGACTTTGTGGAAATGAATGGGCGATGGTGACTGTTGGATTGCTTTGGCAATGGATTGGAGGACATATCCCTGGATTTGGTGGCGGCGGAGAGTTGGGTTTGAGAACTTCTTATTAATTTAGTGCATTGAAATTAGGCTATCTGTAGCTATATGGGAGTATCCGTACATAATTGCGGCTGCTACAGCTGCTAGCTCTCCACGTGAGATGGTATTGGTTATTATAACGCCCCTTGGGTTTACGTAATGGGATACTTTTAAGCAAGGGTGGTATACACGTGATCCTGTGTCTTGCCCTTCTTAATGTTTTAAACATTTTTTTTAAACCGCTATCTGATTCAGTGCAGTACAGTCTCGCCAATCTTGTAGTTTACGGATCAGGTTTGGGCTGGAGCTCTGTTAGGTCGCTTCGTTAGAGCACTGGGGTAAGGTACTTGTTTTATCTTGGAGGCCTTGTAAGGTTTGATAAAGGTGGTCGTTGGGTAATTTCCTTATTTTATTAAGGCCAGGAGTATCTTCAGTGCCAAGTGCAGAGGGGTAGAGATCGTTATGATGCAATTGATTTCCCACTTTGCCTTGGAATTTTCTTTGGCAAGATCAGTTGGCCAATTTTTGTTGCAAGCATTGAGGCAGTTTCTAACTTCAATATTCCATATAGCAATGATATGCACTTCCCAGGTGTGTTTGGGAAGGGGCGTCTATATATCGTTCCAAAAGGGTATTTCTGCATATTGGAGTTGGTCTGATGGTATGCAGCCCAAGAATTTGCACATGTGCGGGAATTTGCAGTAGAGCGATACGCAGAAACTTGTGCTCATCCTTTTATTCCATGAGGGAAGAAACATGAAGGTAGCCAATGCCTCTGTGCTAAGGGCAGCAGAGTAAATTGCATGCCTTGTTGCTGGATACATGGTGTTTTTATGGTAAATGGGATGGCAAATAGAGAAACAAGTGAACTTGGAGGAGAAGGCGTTGCAGTTTGCCCCGAAGGCCTTATCTCTTGGGTGTTCATTCCAGTATTGAGGGAGTGTGGGGTCATGGTCAAGGGGGCCCCCGGGGATGCCATTTTTTCTTTAGTGACTAGGGCCCATTTTTGTAGGATGGTGAAAATGTAGGAGGGAAGCATCTGTGAAAATGAGTTTTTGATCTTTTGGCTTGTATATTTGGTGGTTGCAATATCTTTGCATGTGACGAGGCCTACGAGTTCTGAGGGGTAAATTGGTTTTATTCGTGTAAGCCGCTGTATTTTGCCTTTTCAGAATAAAGCCCTTTGAAGAATGTTGAAGCGCTCAGGGGTGATCATGCCTTGGCATTGTTCGTCTATGTTGTAGATGCAAGCTATTGTGGCAGTGTACACTTCTGGGAGTATAGGGTCGTCTGAGGGAGATTCGGTGTCGTTTCCTTGGTGTTTCATAAGATCAACGCCAGTGATCCAAAACTCGCAGCGCCCAATGGCTACAATGTCTGCTTGAGGGTTGGTGGGATGGATGCTGAAATTGAGTTTGTTTTGAAGTTTGATGGCATAGGGCTGGTAGGAGTTTCTTTCTTGGTTGGCTGAGAACCCTTGTTTCTGAAGATCATTAAGGTGTGTGTGTGGTGCAGGTTGCGGTAGGTTTGGTGCCGTGATGTGCTCTTTGTACATTTGGATACTGCGCTTAAAACTTTCACAAGAATTTTGCAGTTCTTCTGGCATACCACGAGACTTTCACCAACTCTCTTTTGAGAGATTTAAAAATCCGTTCTTTCTATTCATTTTCATTTTGGTTAACGCAGGTTGGGCAGGCTCATGTGTCTTGGGTGTCAATAGCCTCTCGCTCATTGGCATTGTGGCAGTTGGTTTTTAGTAGGCACTGCCAATGGTAGATACGATTACAGATGTCATATATGTACACGTCTTTTAAGGGAGGGAGCAGATCCAGTGATTCAAGTCCTAGATGGTAGGAGCACACTTCATAGGATGCACATGCAATATCAGTGCGAGCAGCAGCTTGGGTGGTTTTGGGCACTAATTCAACTGCTTTGAATAGGGGTAGGGCCCTCTTTCTATAATCATAGGAGCGAAGTGCGTGTGGTGTTGCTTCTGCCTTTCTGGGGGGCCAGCATCTTTACCCCTTTTGTTGCAAATATAAAGCTTCCAATTGTCTATGTGGTGGACTTGTAACCCTTGTAACCCTTGTATGTGGTGGACGTCCAGATCGTCATGATTATGGCCTAAACCCTAAGCGTGTTTATGGCCTCAGTGGGTATCATAGAAAAGGCCTTGTCTTTCTTGTACGTCCAGAGTTCTTGTTGGATGTGGGTAGTGCGCAAGGGGGTCAGATTCAGGCTAGGTAGGCATTGGGTTACATCAAAGAGCTAACATCTTCTTTTTCTTTGGGGTCTGTGATGTGCATGTGGTTCTGCGTAGTCTGTATTCTCGAAGGTTGGGTTATTCTGGATGTGGTAGATTGAGTTTATGTTATCCATCTGCTGTGTGAAGGGGTTGGTACTATTGTCTTGCGGGATGGAGGAGGTAGTTGTCTGTGTAAGCATCTGTGTTACGGGTTGGTTGTGGCAAGCGGTATGTGAGCGTGTTGTGCGTTTATTGGGTTGGATATTAGTTGGTTAGTATTACGTGGAGGGGAATAAGTTTTGCACGAGGGGGAGGTAAAGCTTACTATCTGGCTGCGATTTCTCTTTTCAGTGGTATGTGGGGGAGCGGATTGTGTCTTCCGTGCATGTTTTGCTGGCTGGATTTGTGAGCGGCAAGCTGGGTAGTAGGTGCGAGTTCAGACAGGCATTCGATGGCTGTAGTTTTGGGCGGATTGGGGGATGGTATAGGGATCGAGCAAGCCTACAGAGTCATGCCTTCTTTTTGTTAGGTTGAAGCTTCTTTGTAAGTAACGTTGTGAGTAGGGATTGTGATGGAGGGGCAGCTGGTATCGTTGTGGTGGGATGGTGCTGTGCTTGAGAGGGCTCCGTGTGGGGTATGTTGTTGTATGCTGTGCGTTTCCTGCGTCTGGAGGGAATGTTTGTATTGATGAGGTGTTGGTACGTTTTGAGTAGCACATCTTTGGAGTTCTGATGGATATCCGGCTGCTATTGTAGCGGGAGAAGGGGACGTATGTGGTTCTGAGCAAGGTTCAGACACAGAAGTCTGGTTAAATTGCCTAGTATCTGCCGGTAGATCTGTGTGTGTGGGAAGTGGCCGTCTAATGAGGTTATTAGTAATAGGATGCATATAGTGTGTTGCTGAGCGTGGTTGTAGTGTTGCAGGTGTTGCGTGGGTGGGCTTGCTCTGTTGAAATTGAGTGCCTGCGGAATCAGGGGGTACGTCATCATGATGAGCCAATGAATTGATATGTGATATGTCTGTCCAGGAGGCCTGTGAAGGAGGGGTTTCTTATTTTACGGTGGACGAGCAGGGTGTTTTGACTTGTATTTCTGTCTTGAAGGAGTTGTGTTATGGAGGCAGTGCTTAGCTCTTCTATTTCTGGCATGTTGGCGATGGCTGCAAGCCTGTTAAGTGCTACAAGTGCTTTTGTTTGAAAACTCCGGAGTACTTGCTGTTCTTAAGGAAGACTCAATACCAAAGTAGCTCCTTTTTTTCAATCAATGCGGGGAGCAACATTACTGTCTGTATATGTTCTTTTCTTCAAAAACTACACACATAAATAAACTACCGTAGTTTAGTGACTAGTTCTATGATGCAACTACAAATCTAAGGACAAAGAAAAGAAATTGTAAAACATTATGCATCGCAAGCTACACTACCATGCAGCAATCTTGACAGGATAATTTTATGATCATGGGTAAAGTACAAGGTAATTTTCTTCTCGACCACTTTGCTATCTATGCGGCGACAGCTCCATTCTTAGCCTTGAAGGACTCCAGGTACTTCTTCCGGCTTGGGCTCTCATCTTGAGGTCGGTTATATGGGGTCCAAATTGGCTCACCAACAAACAGGCGCATTGCCTGCAGTTTTAGAGCAGCATGTAGAAAACTAGGTTCCACGGTTTTCAGACCAGCGGCGACAAACAGACACGAGGGGAAGAATGTAAGCAGCAGTACAGGACAGTTGAGCAGTTTGTACTATTTTTCTGCCTGAATACTTAAAAGATAAAGGATAATCTTGTAATGTTTCAGCCCCCTTGCAAATCAGCATTTAGGCAGCCGGACAAACACAGTGCTTGGCATAGTGCGACTGACTAAGGCGCACACAACCAAAGTCGACCTAGCCTCAACCAGTCAGCAGGCTAATTAGCCTGCCAGCTTCCCAATTACCTTTGCATAGTCGTTCTGGTCCAGCGTGAACCTATGGTAGATGCCTTCAGGAAGGATGATGAGGTCACCCTTGCAGCAGCGGATCCGAATCCAGCTGTCATCAAGGTCACGCACATCAAAGTAGCCTGCAGAATAGAATGGACAACTTATAGGAAACAAATAATACAGAGCGCACAGCGTGTTGCACGTTTAAGTATTAAGCAAGCAAGACCAGGGTTGTTCAGTTTGTTTCTTTGGGAGCAAGGTTCGATAAAGATTGTGAAAGTTTTAGGACCCTTGAATTGTTCGAGCATTTTGATGTGCAATTTCAAAAGTGGAGGATTTTGCTGGTTTCCGTAGTCATGCTCGCCCAAAACATGCATTATTTATATCGTAATAAATAATAATTAATCAGCACACAAACAATCAGAACGCTTGATGGCCATTTAAGGCTTTTTCCTGCAAGTGAGATGCAATTTGGACCCAAAAGTCAGCCCAGCCAAGCCCCACCCAAAAAGGGGGAATTAATGCCCCTTTCCTGATTTGCACATCTGAGGTCACCCAATGGTTTATATACATAGAAACCACAACCCTGTGTTACCTATCTACCTTCGCTTCGTGCGATATTTCCAACAATCTCAGCCGTGCATTTTCTTGCCTTCGCCTTTCTGGCCATAACTTTCTGGTCCAAAGAATGCGTCATAACAAGAACAGAAGGCCTTATGAGCTCAGGATATGTGACTGGCACTCTGTTCAGGAAGAGGAACACATTTTGCATTTCGCTGAACTGTACGCATGAACATCTTGTTAGCCTTCGCACACAGCACCGCCAACTGGTCTTCCCACCTCAATATGAAGATGGCCCAACTCGTTTGAAGACTTTTCCGGACCAACCAGATATATATGGTGTGGCCTCTTTTGTGGCTGAGTGCCTAGCCCTTTTCCCTTGATTTGTTCTAGTGCCTTTTTGGTTTGGTTTCAGGCTTTCTCCAAGCTTCCGCTCGGATGCCCCCCAGAGGCATATATGGCGATGTAACCTAACCTTATATACATGGATGTAACACTTGTGCATATAAATTAATGAGTTTGGGGTCAAGGGTGTGAGTGGGGGGCTGGATTTGTGCCATTTCCCTGCCAGAAAGGTGGCATGGGTGTAGAAATGCGGATATTGGTCCGAATTTCACCGAATTTTTGTTCCCAGATAGGGTAAAACCATACCCATCAAAGCAAAAAAGGGGGGTTGATAATTTGCCCCCAAAGAACTTAGTGCGTGGGCTTGTTTGCTGGGCAAAAATGGTGCATTTTGAGAAACCCTGGGAACACGCTTTTTGGCCATCACCTGAGTGTCAGGAGCCCTTCAGTATGCTCCCAAGGCATGCCCTGTCAAGTATTATGGTCTAGAGTGCTGGGGGTGGGCTGTGGTGGGCAGCGACAGCTGAGGTTCTAAAAAAAACAAGGATTTGTGCTCAGCTGTGTAACCACAAATCCGACTAAACCACATGACTTTGTTGTGACACACCCACCACAGCCATCTAATATGTAACGGATCTCCTCGTCTTCGTGGATGTGTTCTTCAAAAAAGCTCTTAATCTTCTGCTCGTAGCCTGGCAACGTGTCTTTGGACACAGACAGGACTTCCTGAGTAGCACACGTGTGCACAAACAGCTGTTATAAAACAAACCAGCCTACACAGCAGGGCAGCGCAGTAAGCAGTTCAAGTCTAAAAAGTGCCTTACCGCAGCTGAACACGTGACAAAAGATAGAAGCTTATTTTTGTGTGTGTGATTTTCTGTTGCCCACATTTTACTGTCTATAATTTTGGCTGTCACTGAAAACCCAGTGAGCTGGTGTATAGAATAATTGAGCAACGATGTTTCAGCATGTTGCAGAGCCCGGTAAAGCATTGACGTATATGCGCAAAGGAACTGCCTCTATGTGTATGATATACTGAGCATACTCTCCCACTTTTATCAAGCGAGCACATTTAAAAAGGTGCACTTGAAGCCTTAAGGGCATGTACCAGCAGGTACACACATGAACCCACACAAGCACCCACGCTCATCAGCATGAACACACAACACACATGCACACACATACACATGCTTGCACATTTGCCTATGTACACACAGACACATATACACACGTACACACGTACAGTGTACGAGTAGTTGCGTGCTTTGCGGATCGCCATGAGCTTGGGGTCCTTCTGGTAATCGTCTTTGTATGCGTCGGCGTCAAGCTTCCAGTACAGCACACCCAGCTCCGCCAGCTTCTGCGGAGTAACTACCTCATTTGGGGTTTTCCTGTACAAAGTGAGTGTGTGCGTGTACGTGTCTGTGTGTGTGTGTGTCTGCGCATGCGTGCGTGTTTATTTGTGTGTCTGTGCAGGAGTCCGTGCATGCGAGGGTGTGTGTATGTGTGTATATGTACGCGTGCGTGTGTGTATGTGTGGGTGCGTGCATGTGTGTGCGTGTGTATGAATGTGTGTGTGCGTGCACATGTACGCATGAGTATGCGTGCATGTGTGTGTTTTATGTTCTTCTCTTGTTTTCTGTTCTGCTCTTCTCGTGTACGTGTGCTCGTGTACGTGTGTGTGTGTGTGTGTGTGTGTGTGTGTGTGTGTGTGTGTGTGTGTGTTTGTGTGTGTGTGTGTGTGAGTGTGTGTGTGTGCACGTGTGTGTGTGCACGTGTGTGTGTGTGTGCACGTGTGTGTGCACGTGTGTGTGTGGTGTGTGTGTGTGTGTGTGTGTGCACGTGTGTGTGTGTGTGTGCTTACTTATGCGGAGCCCTTTGGTCCTCTGGAGAATCATCCATGTACCAAGACTCAATTTGTACTTGAGAAGGATCGTCAGGGCGTGCAAGCTCCAATTCTTCTTGTGTACAATCGAATGGTGCCATAACGTCGTTAATTACTAAGTATAAATACTAATCAAAATAAAAGTTGGGATTTCATTGGGCGTCCAAACCTCAAAATGCGATATTATTATTATTTAGGTTCAAATCACTTTTTTAGAACATTTTTCTTTGGTTCTGTGCGTGCATTGTTCTGCGCGTGCCTGGCACACGCCTCGCTCGGCCCCTGTTTGTTCTAGGCTTTTGAAGAACATGGATCCCAGCTACCTGCTCCGAGAGCTGGTGAGTCAATCTTGTCATCCTTCTCCTGACATGTCAAAGTCTGTCTTTTGGTCTCCGGCCAGCGCTTTTCCAACTGTGAGGAACCCCCCTTCCATCTGTTTCTTTTTTGTGTGTGCAGCTGTTCTGGGGCTGGTGTGCAACTTTCTTCCTCCTGTCCGTGGCTGTCGCTGCCCAGTTCCTGCGGCAGAGCGTTGCGCACATTCTCCACAGGCAACCTTCCTCGCTGAACAAGCATAATAATGTTTACAATCGTTTACAAAAGCTACTGGCGGTCTGCCACAGCAGTCTGTGCCGTCCCGTGCTCCTAAAGGTGCGCAGTGACAGGACACGCAAGCTCGCAGTGGGCGAGGCGGCTAACCTGTTTTTTTAGTGTTTATAACTTGTTCTGTTGTGCTTACTTTGCAGGTTCGATATGCCCTAAGTTTCCCCATACCTCCAAGGGGTTTTTGGAGCTCCTCAGCAGGAGGCGCCGTCAGCGTACTTGATGTCCTGATCATGTCAGTCTGGATGTCGCTTGCAGCCCTGATGCTGTATTGCAAGGTCTGTTTCATATGACTTGTATCCTAAGTAAGTCTTGTTAGGCATGACAGTCATTCTAAAAAAGTGAATCCTGCACAATCTCCCTAGGTTGCTCCCCGATGGACAGGCAGCCTCCCAGACGCAAGGCTGAAGCTGCTAGCAAAGGGCATGGGCACAGCCACACAAGCGCAACTCATGCTCGCGCTGCTTCCTGTGCCCCGATCTAACTTCCTGCAATGGCTTGTGCCCGAGGCAGAATTTAGCGCCCTGATTAAGTACCACAGGTGCGGTCCTCCTGTAGAGATCAATCTCCCGAGAAGTCTTGTCGTTGGCATGAACAGGAATTAACCGTGTGCCTTCCTTCACTTGTTGCTCAATGTCGCTGTGCCACCACGGCAATCTCATCATTTCAAAACAGTCCAGGAGGCACATGGCCAGTGAAGCGAAAGCATTCCAGTTTTTAACGTGGCCTATTGATTTAGGAGGCCCAATTTTTGGTGGTACAGCAACTTGTCGACTGCCTCTTTTAGTTTTTTTGCGGGTATTACTCCGTGAAACCTACTCTTCATGTAACGAGAGTTACGCGTGTGTGTTTGTGCGTATGTGAGTCACAAGTATGTCACAATTCACTAGCTGCACACACTCATACACATGCAGGTGGAGTGGTTGGGGCTTGATCTACACTGCATGTGCACATGGAGCTGCCTACACCTACATCTGGCTTGTAAGGCCTGGAGGAATCCTTCACGCCCTCACGAAGACCGTGAACCTGTTTGGCGTCATTGCCTTGGGGGTGGGCTTTGTCATTTCCCTCACATCGATCTCCTGGGTGCGCAGGACACGTTATCAGGTGAATGTGTGTGTGTGTGCGTGTGTGCTTGTTGTGTGTATGATAAGAGAGTCAAATGCTCTTTACGGAAATTGTATACTTCAGGCTTGTTGCAAGGGTAGGGGGTCACTTTGCAAGAGTCGGGATAGATGCTTTGCTTATTGTGGTTGGAGGCTATGCAAAGACGGCATTTTCAATCTTTTAATTTCAGCCCTTTGCACGCAACGACAGTATCGCAACGCCATCTTCGCACGCAACTGTATCGCAACAGCCCTTTGCACGCAACAGCCCTTTGCACGCAACAGTATCGCAACAGTACTGCAACAGTTTTGCAACAGCCCCTTGCACGCAACAGCCCTTTGCACGCAACATATCGCAACGCCATCTTTGCACGCAACGGTATTGGGAACAGCAGCAGCACCGCCGCCACCACCTTCTTCTTCTCCTCCTCTTTCCCCCTGGATGGTATTCCTAGCAGTAACGGCAGCAATTAAAGAACGGGCAGTTATGTGTTTACGAACGGAAAGAGAAGGGGGGAGCATCCAAATCAAACAGTGGGAGCGCTCGGTTTGCTCAGACTTTTGGGGATAGTGTCGGGGGGCAGCAGCAGCAGAGCAGAATGGGATCGGTCATTGGTAACTTTGCGCTGGATCCAAAGCATTCGCCAGTTTAAATCACACAATGTTTATGCAAAATACATCAATAGTGTCTTGCCCCATGCCCTGCGCAGCTCTTCTACAGGGTCCATATCATCGGGGCACCCATCTTTTTCTTCACCCTCTTCATTCATAGGTGAGATAGCAAGTGCAGACAATTGTGTGAAAGTAAAGGTGCAGCTTGGCAGAACACAGCTGCCATGCCATGCCAGTGCCGCTGCTGCATCTCCATTCTGGAAGTGCTTATATCTATAACTTGTAACTTACAAACAGTAAACATCACACAACCTTTCTTATGTAATAATACTATGAGCTTCCCGTAGCTTAAGCATGTGCTACTTACTCTCTTTCCCCACACTGTGACACAGCCGGATGACAGCGTACTATGTGGCCCCCTCCCTCCTCTTGGTGCTGCTAGATCGAGTGCACAGAGTGTGGATGGACCGTAACAACTGCACGTGAGCTACCCAAGCGTGCATTTGCACATGTTTATGATGTCTGCTGTCATTGTGCAGTGTACGAGTGCTATTGTTTGTTGCATTGTTGAAGCCTTTAGATGTCCTTTTGTCTAGATGCGATCGGCATGCGATAAGGGCCACTTTGGTCTTATCAACTGCCTAACGCTGCATTTCTTGTTGCATCTTGACGAATTTGATGTTTGTTACACTGCTCAATTTTTGCCTGACGCTCTTCCTCTCCGGTTTGTTTTACTTGTCAGGTTTGTTGGTGCAGCAAATGGGAGCTTGATCGTTGAAGGGGGCATCATCACTATCAGAATTGCGTGGAAAGAGGTGTGACTTTTGCCGTGCCTTATGGTCAAAAGGTTGATATTACTGTAACCTCATTGCATAAGCATTAAAGAGCTGCTCTCATACATAAAACAAACGAAACGCAACACACATACATGTACACATGTACACACGCGCACGTACACACACACATGCACATGCACACATGCACATGCACACAAATGCACATACAGCACACGAATGCACACATGCACATGCACACAAATGCACACGCACGCACGCACGCACACACACACACACGCACACACACACATGCACACAAATGCACACACAGGGTGTGGCCCTCATAGGTGGAGAGACGCTGTACCTCACTGTCCCCTCGATTTCCCACACGACGTCACACCCATTCTCAGTGGCTGGGGTGGAGCCCCTCAGCACACCATCCCAAAAAGGCCAGGTCGCTGTCCTGCATGCGAAGGCCACGGGTGGTGACTGGACAACAGCCCTTCGCGCACACGCACTGCTCAAACCACAGGAGCTGTTGCCTTTGAAGGTGAGTAGGCAAATGGTTCAGCTTCAGTATTGGTGGTATACTGGACAATAGTGCAAACCAGTGGGCAGGATGAAATTCTGGAAATGTCACACACACACACACACACTCTCTCTCTCTCTCTCTCTCTCTCTCTCTCTCTCTCATTTTAACTATTTTGTAGCTGCATGTTTACAGTATTTGCTCCGCATTTGCTGCAGGTTGAGGGCCCCTATGAATCCAGCTTGCGAGCCTTGCCATACTCTCCAGTGGTTTGCATGGTCGCTGGAGGGATTGGGGTGAGTAGTTTGTACAAAGGTACAAAGACACACAAACATATGGCCTTAGGCACATGTTTTGTTTTCTTCCGTAGCTTACATAACCAAGAACGCAGAAACTTATGCTCGGATGCAAACAATCAAATTCCTCCTCCTTTACTCTGAAAGTACACGTCACCAAATTATTTTGTCCCTGTTGCAAAACCATTGCGCTGACAAGACATAAACCACCATAGTGTTAACAAAGACATAAACAAACATAGTGCTGACAAAGACATAAACAACCATAGTGCTGAAAAAGACATGAAACAACCAGTACTCACAACGACATAAACATGCGTACTCACATGCAGATCACACCACTGCTGTCCCTCCTGCGTCGTTGGGACCAAGAGCACAAGGCGTCCGCAAAAACAGCAGCAGCAGCAGCAGTAGCAGTAACAGATTCAAGTACTTTTGCAGCCCAGACATCACCAATGAAAGACCCTCAATCCTATAGCGACCTGCCAAAGCTGCCCATGCTACAGCAGTGTCATTCAGTTGAAAAAAAGCAGCAGCACCTGTCAGTGCCACAGCAGCAGCTGCAGCAACAACAACTGCATCAATGCCAGCCTTCGTACTGTGATATGTGTCCGCGTAGAGATATGTGTCCGCGTAGAAGCTGTGATGGGGCTGGATCTGTATTAGCAACAACAGCAGGCTTAGCAGCAGCAGCAGCTGGTGACGAGGTCTGCAGTGATGGGCAGTGGGACGTGGAGAGCCTTGGGTGCGGGAGGGCAAGATCAAAGCATCATGTGCAGCAAGAGCAGCAACAATGGCAGCAGCAACATGAGCAGGGTGTGGATGGCAGTAGCAACGGCAGTAGCCGCAGCAGCAGCGGTTGGGGCACGAGGAACGGTGACCTGCCTCACAGCCCCTCTTCCTTGATCGCGCGGTCTGAGCTGTGCAGCCCCACCGTGCTGCCTCCCTCGCACGTGTACCTTGTGTTTGCCTGTAAGAGCTTGGATGAGCTTCGGCTGCTGGGAACGGAGCTACTGGACGCTGCTCATGGGTGCGTGCACATGTGTTTGAGTGTGTGACAGGGAGAGAGAGAGAGAGAGCGTGTGTGTGTGTGTGTGTGTGCTGTGTGCACGCACTTGTTCCTCAATGCGTGATTTGGGGGTGGCACGTGTTTGTGGAGAGGCGTAGGAATAAAATACAGGAGCCTGTCATGATGAGAAGATCTGACATTCCATTTTTATTGGCACTGAATACGCCACATGAATTGGGCATGTGTGTTGTGGAATGAGAGGAGTGACGTGTCGATGTTCGACTGTGCAATAGCAAAGGCAACTCTCTAGGACACACACACACACACACACACACACAACACAGACACACACGCACAGCATAGCACAGCAGTCACAACTGCATGAAGTTACTGACAACACGTTGTTTTCAAGGAAATTTCTGACTTGCCTTGCTATAGATCTATATGGCTTTCCCCTTTTCTTCCTACCCCTTTTGTCTTGTCATTTGTCTTCCTTCATTTTTAGAGTAAGCCATTCTTCCTAGCACCCTCTCAAGATGCCTCCTACATCCTCCTATTTCCCAAGCCAAGTAAACTTCTGTCGCTCTTCTCCTCCCCCCCCCTCACAGGCCCGGCCCAAATAATTGGCTGCACCTGTACATCTCGTATACTGGATTTGAGCAGGAGGCGGCTGAAGAAAAATGTGCCTCCTGTGCAGAAGCAGGGCAGTGCATCCTGCGACCCTCAATCCTAGCCCCACCCCCCCAAGGCTCCGTTGCCTTGACTCCCAGTATCCACAGCAGCAAGGACGGCAGCAAGTGTGCTCCTGTAGGCAGTAGTATCAGAAGTAGCAGCAGCAGCAGCAAAGCCTGCAGCAAGTGTGACCCTACAAACGTCCGATACCAGCGGGGGGGCAGCAGCACCACTGCTTGTGTTCCCACAGCTGATGGTGTGGACCTTGGCCTTCCAGCGCCATCAAGTTGCAGGGAGCAAGCGGTCAAAGGATGCAGCGTGCCTTGGTGGGTGGAATATGGCATTGGAAAAACCTGAGATGACATGCTACGTATGTGTTGTAACTCACTTGACATTTGCATAACAGTACCAGATTTGAAGCAGTTTTATTGTGGTGTTTTATTGACAATAAGTATTTTGCAAACACCAGAACAATAAATAGCTATTACAAAGATAGGTAGTAGCTCTGGAGAGTAACTTCCACTAAAAGCCAGGATTTTTACACAAATCTATTGTGACATTCACGCTTTACTTCTTTTGGAGTCACAAATCTGCCTTCCCCCAATGTGAACTCGCTCGTGTAACTCACTTGTGTCCCTGGACTCGCTACTTTGCCGGCACAGGCTTCAATCCCCCCCCAGCCGCCAGCCCCTGCTGTTCTTTGCCTGCGCAAGCCTCGCATTTGCTTGTGTGTACGTGGCACTCATGCAGCTTGCTCCTGTCGCCTTGAGGGAGTTTTCTGCTGCTGGCTACCACGGACCTGCCTTGGTATGCACACTGCTTTATGGAGTAGCATGCAATGAGCAGACTGAATTTGTTGCAGTAAAGTTGTCTCACTGACTGCACGTCTTCTTACATGCTTAAAGCTCCCTACATTGCTCCAAGCGTTTTCCTTGTAGGAATAAGGCTTTTACTTACAAGGAAAACGCCTTGGCGCTCTAATTATAATCAAACTGCTTGGTGCAGCTGCATCACAACAGCTTTCCAGATGATCCTGTCGTTTTTTCCAATCTTGCACTGCCTTGCCTCCATCTCAGTGTGCCTGCCTTTGATCGCTCATCTCATGTGCTAGCCCTCATCCACCTCCTCCTATCAGATCAAATTACTATCTGAACCAAGCATTCAGCCAACGTAGCTCAACCCTGAAAACTATATTTATGCAGGCACCGCGACTTGTCGTGACAGCCTCATTTTCTTACCAACTACACATGGTGACCTGCTTTTTGCTGCAGAGCGGCGCCCTGCTGTTTGTGCTGATCTATGTGGGAGCTGCTGTACCTCCTGCTCTTCTCCTGTGCTTTCTTCCACTACCACGACAGTTGATGAAGTGGCTACGTGGTCTGTGTTGCATGGTGTGTTGGTGCATCGCACTGAGCAAAACCCTGCCTATTGCTTCCTTTGTGCTTCATTTTGCTGGCAAACAGCATAGGTTGATAAGTCAAATAACTTGAATTTAAGGTATAAGAGCAGATCATAGTTGGCGTATGCTTTTCATAACGTGCGGAGAAGCAGATGGCAAGCGTCAAGATTGAGACGTCCAAGGAGCACAAAACATAGTAGTATGTTGGGAAAAGGAGTCACGTAGATTGCTAGGTACTAGAATCTTGAGTCACCACATTGGCACCCCAAACTCCCTCCTTGCCATACCAAGCTTGGCGCATAAAACTGGCGCAATCAAATTGCAGGATTCTGCCCTACAACAGCCATTGCTGCTGCAATGCCGCATCGACAATCCGGGCAGTGCTGAAGATACGAGGGGTGCTGACGAGCCACAAGAGATCGAAGCAGCACAGAGGGGCATCCGTGTGCTGCCTGGCTATGAGTTGGAATGGGATTCAAAGCCGAGGGGCAAGAGGTTTGTTTGACATATTTTCATGCTTGCACCTTCAAGTAATTCATACAAGCATAGCACACTCTCTTGGTAACAGCATCTGTCTTGCGCATCTATAGTTTGTAATTAAGGGCTTCGGCGCCTGGACTGCTCCCACGTGACCCGAGTCACCAGGATGAGAATTACAATTTCCAGTTTTGGCATCGTTTGTTTTTCTTTACAGCCTTCAGCCGAGCGTTAGTGGTGCATTTGTTTGTATAATGGTTCAAGGGGAAATCGCAATTTAAATACAAGGCGGCGAGCAGGTTGCCTACATTTCCTTTGACATACTCCAGTACACTCCTTTTTGACCTTAACAAATCGTAATACGGTGACGTGCAGTGGCTTTTTGGTTTCTTTGTCTTGATTCCTGCACACTCCTTGCCGCACGCATCTGACAGAGCCTCCTAATGCTTACACTATACTCACACACACACAAACAATGTTCATATTTCACAGGGTCAAGATTTGCAGAGGTCGGCCTGCACTTGGCGTGCTCCTGAAAGCCATCCAGCAGCAGCACGGCAATCCTGAGGCAACAGCAACCCTGCAAAGAAGCAGCGAGCTGCCTGTAGCACACATTTCCTCCCCCTCTGCTCATCCACCCGGTAGCTTTGCTGGAAATTCAGGTGTGTTTGTGTGTGTTTCAATGTGCACGTGCGTGACACGTTAACTTTTGGCAGTGGACTAGATTTTAGAGATGCTGATTGCAGCATGTTGTTGTCAAGGGCGCAGCACGTGAACATGTACACGCACCATTGCACGCATGTATACACACATTACAATTGTACACACATCCACACGCAAACAGGAGCAGTAAAATTAGAGGCTACGTGCTGCGATCTTATCCCAGTACTGATAGGTGGACCTGAGCCCATGTGGGTTGCCTCCCAGGAAGTGTGCTGGGAGCTGAATAAATCACCTGCAATTTTTGAGCCTCACCGGGTTGCCCACCTGCATTGATCGCACCTGTGCAAGAAAATGCTGCAGCTGCACCTTTGCCAACTATTGTAAAGTGGGTCGTTCTCCCATGGCTGTATATGTGTTGTGCTCTTTTATATAGTGCGTGCCGAGCATAAGGCCGCATAGTAGTGAAAATTGTGTGCTTTCAGCCTGACTTCAACCACAAAAGAGAGGACATCAATTTCTTGTCTGTGTAGTGCTGAAACAAATAGTAAATTTTACCGAGAAAGAATACGAACTGTACTATAATTTGCCTCTGTTTTTACTTTTAGCTTTCAGCCACCTTTGCTATTTATTACTGTGCACTCTAAGAATGCTTCTCCTCTTTTGTTCTCCTGATGGGACGTTGTGTGTCTCTGCATTAAGTGGGTGTTGCAGAACACCAATTTTATTCTTTCCCGATCTATGCCAGTATTTCCTGATTAATGCCAGTAGCATTTACACTATCTGCGTTATTTTCTCTTTATACAATCTCTATGACAATGTTATTGTCAATCAGCAATTTTTCGTCTTGGAATTCTTTTGCTTTGCACACGTCTTCATGGTCCTTCATTTTCTCACTTCGCATTCTATCTCTAGTCTCTAGCATTATTATTAAATCCTCGGTTTTCTTGGGCGTATTGATGTGCAACACGAGGGTCATGGGATGTGGCCCTTTGAATGAATGTAGCTACAATATTCATCTTCTATTTTGTGCAATGCTCAAAACATTTTCCTCCTTTGACTTGCAATCTAAATTTGATTGACTGGTATTGAAATGTGACTGACATGCGACTTTGTTTGGTAATCTCAAGGCGCTTGAGAAGTTATAAGCTTAATTGACTGGGTTAGATTTCTGATCAAATCACTGTCGTGGCACATCAACTAAGCTGGACTGACTATTACGCCAATCACCATCGCCCATCCACCCCTTCAAAGTAAAGTCCCATGCCGGTATTATTGGTAATGAGCATGCCGGCGCCCTTGCTAAAAAGTCAGCCACCACCTACTCCGACCTTGCAGACACCTTCATCAAAACAGCAGGCCCTGAGGGAAATCCCTTCTACAACATCCACTGGCTTGCAAAAGAAGACATAGAAAGCCAAACACAAATCCATAATCATACCCATACAACAATGGTTACAATGGTTACAATGGGGGGTGACCTTCAGCCAGGTTGTTTGGCTGATCGGCTGCTGACTGGTCTCGGCCAGCCACAAATAATGGTTACAATGGTTACAATTGGGGGTGACCTTCAGCCAGGTTGTTTGGCTGATCGGCTGCTGACTGGTCTCGGCCAGCCACAAATAAATCCATAAGCTCAGAAAGAAAAAGAAAAAGTCTAT
>Ga0307968_1001423_pt1 | contig 19482 bp, 14 predicted proteins | sample OrgLakmetagen650_FD_201834 | JGI IMG/M metagenome (GOLD analysis project Ga0307968, IMG submission 201834) | Saline water microbial communities from Organic Lake, Antarctica - #650 | ecosystem: Environmental > Aquatic > Non-marine Saline and Alkaline > Saline | place: Antarctica: Organic Lake...
GTGTGCGCGCGTGTGTGTGCGTGTGTGTGCGTGTGTGTGTGTGTGTGTGTGTGTGTGTGTGTGTGCGTGTGTGTGCGTGTGTGTGCATGTGTGTGTGTGTGTTTGTGTGTGTGTGTGTGTGCGTGAGTGTGTGTGTTTGTATTTTGCGTGTGTGTACGTATGCTTGCATTTGCATGTGTGTGTAATGATTTAGTAATTAACTGTCTGCCTACCGGTAAACTATTAAATTGTGTAAGGTATTGAACATGGCCCTCAGTGGACCAAAGTCGTACCCCCACTTGCTCCAGGCCAGACAACCCCATGCAAGGCCAAGGTGAGAGGGGAGTGCATACAGCAACTACTTGCAAAAATTGGTGCACATCTGCTCAAACATTTCGGTGCAAAACGCAACAGGCACGTGAATACAGTCGCTCGGTCCAGCTCTAGCAGCAAGGACAGGGAGCACTGTGCACGCATGCTGTACGAGCGAGCCTGGAGCCAGGGCAAGGTGCTGGAGTTAGACCAGATAAGTGAGTAGCTTTGTCCTCCGCCGCATCTGTATATTTCCTCTCAACTGCGAGCGGCCGTTTCTCACCGTGTGTCAAAACTACCACACAGTGGCCGAAGACCACGTGCAGGCTGACATGGTAAGCAGGGTTGAGGCGACAGCATGTGAGCACACGCAGAGGTGTACAGGAGAAGGCGTCCTGTGAATTTCCACGCATGCCCAATGCACGCTTACATGTGCCTGCATAAACAAAGAAAGCGAGCTCGCCTTCCCGCTATTCTATCACGGTCGCCCAACATTATGTGCGTATGCTCTATTTCAGTGTTTCTAGTTCAGAGGCACCTCAAAATGAGGGGGACGATGTTTGTTGAAAGATGGTAATGACTGATCCCGCAGGTTTGGCAACCAGAACGTGCTGGGCCATCAGGCGGTAGGCGTTCCATGAAACGTGGCATCTTAGCCTACAGAACTGCTTATCCAGGTAGGTTACACAAAAGTAAAAGAGAGAAAAAGTAAGAATTAAAAGAGGGGCCTGGGAATCAGGTGGATAAAGGTGGAGGGACAAGTCAAGAGTGCTCATAGCTTAGGTGCATTGCGCTGAGTCTTACACGTGACAGGATAGTAATTTCAGGTTTTTTTCGTGTTAAAGTGTTACTGGTAGTGTGTGCTCGCCGCACGCTAAAAGGAGAGAGGGTGTGTGGGGTCCGCCATGCTGTGTTAACAAATTTTTTTGTCAGCCTTGTTCTCCCCCGACCTTGACAGTTGTCTGAGCAGGTAGAAAGCCTGATGTGTATGACGTTCCGCCTCACTCCAATATACACAGACTTGGTGTTTGAGGTCCTGAGTGTAAGCCCCCTCACATCACCCGAGACAAGCAGCAGCAACACCAGAGCCGGTGGGAGTAGTAGCCGCAGCCAAAGAGATAGCGCAAGTAGAGGTAGCAGCAGCAGTGTAGCTCTGGAGCAGCAGCAGCAGCAGCAGCAGCAATCAGAAGAGCTGGGCAGTGGGAGTGTCTTTGTGCACTGGGCCGCTACAGGCACCAACCTCGGTGAGCCAATTCAATTTTTAAGTTTCAGGATTTCGTGAAATTGTGTTTGAAACTGCAGTGTCATTATGCAAATGCTCACGGCAGATCGGTGAAACAGCGGCTTTTCTATGCCTGACAGCCACTCCTTACCCATTGAGGGGGGGGTACTTCGATACCAACATTCCTCCCAGAGGTGTACGACTCCCCTCCCATAAAGGGGGGTGCTTTCATATGCTCATAGAGTAAGCGTGCCCCAATTCGCAATTTCAAAATTTGAGGTGAGCTATAGATACCAAGGCACAGGAGTATGAAAGTTGGGACACGGAGCCTCGAAAGCCGCGGCGTGAACCCTACACGTGTGTTATTTTGTCCTGTACACAGAGCGACTTCACTACATTTGAGCACATGCTCTGGTAGTTTATGCTCAGCTTTCGTTTTTAAGTATATGTTGGATTAAACCTGGTGAAGTGATAGGTGAGTAGTTGCCCCTTATATGTTAAGAGAAGCGTGTTTGGGCACTTGCTCAGTTGACCCCTTTGCATTTCTCCCGTGTGTGACTCAGAAGAGGTTACAAGCCTAGAAGTAGGTGCATGATGTCGGTCTGGGTAATGGTGCTTAATGTGTTGGTCTGTGTACTTGGTGCATAATGTGTCGGTCTTTGTACATGGTGCATATTGTGTCAGTCGGTTTTTTACACGGTGCATAATGTGTCGGTCTTGGTAAATGGTGCATAATGTGTCAGTCGGTCTTCATACATGGTGCATAATGTGTCGGTCTTTGTACATGGTGCATATTGTGTCAGTCGATTTTTTACACGGTGCTTCAATTGTTGGTCTTGGTAAATGGTGCATAATGTGTCAGTCGGTCTTCGTACATGGTGCATAATGTGTCGGTCTGGGTATGGTGCTTCATGTGTCATGTGTCGTTCTTAGTACGCAGTGCAGTGCAGAGTGTGTCAGTCTAAGGGAATGGTGAATAATGTGTCAGTCACTCTTTGTACACGGTGCATAATGTGTTGGTCTTGGTTAATGGTACATTGTATTCACTCTCCCACCCCAAATATCTATCTTGCACTCAGGGGTTGAAAATCATTACCGTACACCCTTCGGATGCAAACACAGACATGACAATTTCGAATGGCTTGATCACTGCTAAAACAAAGTGTTGCCAGTGGACCTTTCAAAGGAGTAATATTGTCAGAGGCAGCTTGTCACCCAGTATGCTCTTTTCCGGGGCCCCTAATTCTAATTTCTGGCAAATCTCTGGATGTTTCCCTTTCTATGCCCCCCATGTGCTACGACCGACACATTATGCACCTTTTACTTAGACCGACACATGAAGCACCGTGTATAAAGACCGACTGACACAATATGCACCATGTACAGAGAGAAAGACCGACACGTTATGCACTGCAGCTTAGACTTACCCAACAAGCACCATTAACGTAGACCGACACATGTTGAACAAATTTGATGGGCCAGGGACTTGCCTGCTTGCGTGTAATTTTTGTAGCTGCTTTCTGGAACCATTGCCACATGTTGCTAGGTAGCACCAGCAGTAAGAGCTCCTCTACTCGATTCACGTCGTTTACCTCAACAGTGCAATTTTTAACTCCGTTTAATTCATTCCTCACCAATGCAGGGCCTATAAGAGAGGCACCACCCAGTGGGAAGAAGGTCTCTTTTTCAGGTGGGTGTGAGCTTGTGCATTTACAAAGGGGCTCAAATTAGGGTTTAGGGTTTAGCGTCTAGCCCTAAGGGGTGAAGTGGCAGGCAGACATTGCAGGCTGACAGCTGACTTTTTGCTGGCTTAGTGCCTTTAGTGCTGAATAAACACCAGTTTGTGAGCTGAAATAAGAAATAAGCCTCCAAATAAAACTTCCAAGCTCTCAACGACTCCGGTCGTGAAAGGCAAATGCTTCCGTTTTCTACCTCCCCAGTACTTACTTAGATGCCCATAAAACTCCATTAGCAGTGACAGAACATATTCTCTGAACAGGGCAGGAAAGGTCTCAATTGTTGCTGTTGGCAAGCCTGAAGCAGGCTTGGCTGTTTGGCTTGGTCCACATGTTACAATGCCAACATTGGCTTGGTCCACATGTTCCGATGCCAACATTGGCTTGGTCCACATTTTCGATGCCAACATTGGCTTGGTCCACATGTTACAATGCCAACATTGGCTTGGTCCACATATTACATTGCCACTTCGCGCAATGTACCAGGGCTAATGTAAAACCCTTGTTAAGGCTTAACACAATGGTGTTTACACACCTGTACACTCTGATTGTGTATGTGTAGGGTTGGCCAGAACCGTACATATGTTGTGCAGAAAACGATGTATTTACTGAGCAGCGATACTGAAAAAGGGCATTATCAAAAGTAGACTGCCACCACAAAATGCCCCCCAAGAAACGCCATAATAAATGCCTGTAAAGCTCAGCATTAAGTTGATAACGTCCAAATTCCTCAACAACATATACACCGTGTATGACCGTATGTTTAAAGATTTCACAAATTCCCTGCAAAAAATACCGTATACCGTACGGTACCGTAACGAATCCGAGGTTTGGAACACCCAATAAATAAACCCTAATACAAGCAATTTGGGGGGGGCAACACTTAACTAATAGACACATTGTGAGCCTATTTTTTGTGTGGGTGTGCGCGTATGTGTGCGTGTTGGGAGGTTAGGCACACTCGGATTGTGTGTGCGTGCGTATGTGTGCGTGTTGGAGGTTAGGCACACTTTGTTTGTGTGTGTGCGTGTATGTGTGCGTGTTGGAGGTTAGGCAGGCTAGTTGTTTGCCTTCCTGTGTCTGTATAGCTTCCCTGTTGGTTTGGTCTCTCGCTTTGTGATAAATCAGGCTACCGCAACAGTTTGCTTACAAGGCCTCTCTATACCCCATGCAATGTAGCAGTTGCACACACGGTGGTTTTGACACACCCATAAAATCTGCATGTGTGCTTATACAGCCTATTTGTACAGGCAACGATTGACAAGCGTGTGAGTTGTCAGCCTATTTGTACTGCGCGTACTATTGTACAGGCAACAATTGACAAGCGTGTGAGTTGTCCTGCACACACGGTGGTTTTGACACACCCATAAAATATGCATGTGTGCTTATACAGCCTATTTGTACTGCGCGTATTATTGTACAGGCAACGACTGACAAGCGTGTGAGTTGTCCTGCACACACGGTGGTTTTGACACACCCATAAAATCTGCATGTGTGCTTATACAGCCTATTTGTACTGCGTGTACTATTGTACAGGCAACGATTGACAAGCGTGTGAGTTGTCCTGCTAACATTATACATTCCCCCACCTCCCCCCCTTTTGTGCTATGGATGCTTTACGTAAGTTGCAAGACCATTGTGCATGATAAGAATGATTCACACGCATGACAACATAGCGTGTTGCGTGCTGCTTATGAAAAAGCTGCTGACGGTGCGCAGCTGTCATGAAATTGCCGCCTTTCAAGCCATTTGGCGTACGTCACATATTAGAGCAGCTAGCTGCACAAGTACTTGTCAAAATCAGAGCAGCTTATGGTGGTTACAATCTCATGTGTAATCAAGTGCAATTTACGTGCGCTTATCTTCAGGGATATCACGACTCGACTTTGATGCGGAGGGGCGGATAAAGAAGAGCCATGTTTATAGGTGGGTTTTAACCTCTATGCGGTTTTGAATAAAATAAATGAGATGGTTGGAAAACTAATGAGTTGTGATGGTTGGCAATTAATATATAATCCTTGCAAAGAGTGGTGCAGAAATGCTAAAAGCAGCTTTGTTAAAGTATAGATTTGATTCATAGGGCTGGCTGATGCCTAAAAGTATGCTGATTACTTCTAGGAGCTCCTATCGTCTGGTTACCACAACAGGCAAGCGTCAAGCTGAGCAGCTAAGTGCCTTTTAAAGCATTTCCTACTCAAAGCTCAAAGCTGAGCAGCAAAATGCTATTTATAGCACTACTACTTGTTGCAGTGACAAGTGGGGGGAAGCATCGCAAGCGATGCTGAAAAGTTGGCGAAGCCTTTTGCGCTGTGAACTGGCAACTTGTGTGTGCTTTGTGCGCGCTTATACATGTGTGTGTGTGTGTGTGTCTGTGTGTGCGTGTGTGTGTGTGTGTGTGTGTGTGTGTGTGTGTGTGTGCGTGTGTGCGTGCGTGCGTGTGTGCGTGCGTGCGTGCGTGCGTGCGCATGTGCCTGCGTGCATGCGTGTGTGTGTGTGTGTGTTTGTGTGTGTGCGCGCGTGTGCGCGTGTGCGCGTGCATGCAGGCCTTCAACCTGCTCACATCTGTCAGTCAAACATGGAGACTCGCATCCTCAGAACACGCTCCCATCGTCATCGCGTCATTAAACATTAATTTTTTAGTCCCTTGCAACTTGAATTGTGGAAATCCGTGCACTCAGTCGTGTGCTTGCATGGAGCGGAGAAATTTTCGTCCCGCCTCTCCTTGGCCCCGGACCCAGCCGGCACACTCAGAAACATCTCCTGATTACGCCTGTGCTTTCAGATGCTGTCCGGTGTGCATGGGCTGGTCTCCGTCGGGCAGCTTCCTCCAGCTACCAAACATTGAGTCATTTCTTTCCACAGCACTGCTCACTGCACCCCTGGTCACCAAAACTTGTATGCCCCGACAAAAAGTTTTGCTTGGCCTGCCTGCCAAGTTTCAGACCTGGACGTTGGCTGTGTGGCTCTGGCCAGGCCCTGAGTCTCAACTTTCCAAATTTTCGTTTTCACGGTGCGCCCAGCAGCACCTCCACCGCCCCTCCCCATCCCCTGACACCGCAGGGCTGCCTGGTTGGTCAGTCTAAGGTGCCTTGCAAGTTCTGGGGGCGGGGGGTGCGCTGGGCGGGCCTGCGCGCCCTGGTGTGAACTTTGGTGGGAAGACGACAAACCTAGGGGCTTCGCCCCATGACTGGGGCTTCGCCAAAAATGCCAAATCAGAAATCAGTCAGTGTGCACCCTGCAAATGTCCACTGCCTGTCTGTCAAATCAGACCCCTTATTGACCCAACTTGTTGCAAAGACACTAAAAGGGAGGGAAACGATCCATTACTTTATCAGATACCCTGGTAGGTACCCCGGCAGGCACTGCATTCACCTGAGAGGAGTCAGCAAAAAGGGTCTCAAAATGGTGGGACTCCCATCGATCCTCCAAACCTTGTTTTCAATAACCAAATTTGTTTTACGTCAAGAAAGAAGTGTCCCTGTCACGTTTTGAGTGGAAAGCAGCCTCTGCTTTTGGGTGCTTTGGGTAATAGCCTGAAAAATCCCTCTTTTCCCCTTCTTATTGAAACTCATTGCTGATCCTTGAACTCGATGTTACCCGAGCCATTAGGGTAAGACGTCTAACCTCAAACATAAAAAAATTGCAAGACATGTTACTCAACTACGATCTGCACCAAAAATATTATCCAACTACAATCTGCACCAGAAGTTGTTATTCAACTACAATCTGCAGAAATCAGAGTCATTTTTTTGGGGTCAGGGAACTGGATTGTAAAGAACAAGTGCGCCGACTGTTATTTCTCAACCTTCCACGCGTAAAGGACAAATTACAACCAAGAATAGTGCTCAGGGATAGAGATCTGCCCGAACTAAATTTTAATACCCTTCTTGCATGGCTAAAGAGGCTTACAAAGGCCATCAAAGGAAGCAGGCAGCAACTGGTAGGCTGATGGGAATTTGCTGGGCATAGCCAGCTGCAAAGAAAACATGAGATGTAGCGCACGGTTAAAAAATCGCACGTCTGCTGCACACAGTTAGTATATGTGCACTGCAGTGACCAGCACGAGTAAGAAAGAGAATTTTCCATTTTACGACCCATGACAGTCGAAATGGGCACAAATTGCCTGATCTGCAGGGTTGGCCAGAACCGTATATATAACACCGTATGATTGGTGATTTCCCTGCCAATAATACTGTATATACACCGTGGTTCTGACCAACCCTACTGATCTGCTCTATACTACTGTTGTATGCTTGCAATTCATCACCTGTTTCTTTGCCTTGGTGTGTGTGTTTGTGTGTTTGTGTGTGTGTATTGCACTCATTACAAGTTGCTTGTCTGAGCCCGCAGGGCATCACCAGCAGCGTACCTTACAAAGCTAGTAAGAGTAACTATGCAGGCAGTGAAAACCACTTTGGTAACGAGAACCATAAAACGCTTTACCGGCAGACAAAAAAGGCCCAGTCAGAGAGGTCCAACAGAGTACCAGAAAGAGAAAAGAAGTCACAAAGAGACAGGGGTATCAGCCTCAAACAAGCAAGAGCACCAGGCACAGAACTGCAGAGCTAAGCTAAGGGTCTACCAGGGATAACCACCCGTCCTAGCCACTGCCAGCCTCAAAAACTACTGAGTCTCTTAGCCAGCCTTACAGCACTGAACCTGCCGTGCTACTCCACCAACACAGTCACTCAGTGCAAGCCTATAGAAAGGTCTGCTAAGCAAACACTGCTTGCACTACCTCAGCATTACACCGCTCCCACTGTGCCTGCCTTATACTGAGGAGGATCCCGACCACCGAACCCCAAGCATGAAGAGCGGCACCTTTCGAAAGGCCAAAAGCAGGCAAGCGCATTTCACTTGTATGTACTGAGCTAGTACAGTACTTCTCAAAGCTTTTGCCGAACTCTGTTGGCAAATTTCTATTCAGCTCCGTGTTTCACACATCGGTTAAATCAAGTCCAACAAAATTAAGCAAACAGAAGGCGCTCCTTGGATCATTCCGACCAACCTCTTGATTCCGCAAGAGCAGGAGACAAATCAGTCACCATGCCAGACTTATCAATTTCTTGAGGATACGTATGCACTTCGCATTTCGTGTATGGAGCACGTGCGGAAAACTTCCCTGGCGAGATACTTGATTACTTTATTATTGACACGTATATACTTAATTATTTTATTATGGACACAAAGCAGAGGGTCGCTACATACAAGGTTTACAAGAAAAAGGCCTTCAGTCAAGAAGTGTGACGCTCGCAAACAAAGCAGAGGGTCGCTACCTCGCTACATACTGTTCTGCCACTCAACCCAAAAAAATACTTTTCCACTGGGCGCCACCGCTCGCGCTAAGGCAAGTTGGCCTTGCAAACAATCGCACACCAAAACGAATGCTACTGCTCACCCTTGCCAGCAAGTTGCAAATAATTCAAATCGTGCTCCTGTGCTCTTGCAGGCAAGCACCTGCGGATGAGGCTGCGTACTTTCTATCTCAGGGAGTGTTTCCTGGGGCACCCTCTACAGCAAGCCAGCCTCAATAATGATCAAATTGCCACAAGGCAGTGGTAATAGGAGAACTGTTAAAATTGCTTTGGGGCTATAGCTCTCTTATCTGGAGCTGACGGTAGTGCATCTGTAAATGGAAATCCGGATGATATGCGCTCATAATGACGACCCGCTTAAGTAAAGGCTCCGGTCACTCATAACTAGATTGGACTTACACTTTGTAAGCCACCATTGAAGTATCAACGTGCGTAAGTTTATCCAGTGCATCAGACACTAGAAGTGTAATAAAGTGATTAAGAATGGTAAGGAGTACGGAACAGAACCCTCTCAGTAAAAAAACGTATAGTTAGTACACATTACGGTTGTGGAGTCTTGACAAAGCTTTGTAATTCCTCTTTGGAATTGATTTAGGCCTAAATGAAAGGGTGGCTCCAATTTTGTCTGGAACAATTTTACGACGAGTTTACAACGCCGTGTTAAGGACAATGCAGTTGGGTTTACGGCGGTAGACTTTTAACCCTGTTTGCTTTTATGCATACAACAAAATGGTAAAAATTAAATCCAATTCGGTGTGTGGGGGTGTGGGGGTGGGGGTGTGGGTGTGGGTGTGCGTGTGGGTGTGCGTGTGGGTGTGGGTGTGGGTGTGGGTGTGTATGTGTGTGTGTGTGTGCAGCATTCTACGTTATTTCATGTCACTCCATTAATTTGATGTCCCATTCAAAATCTTTTCCTTAAATGTATAGAAAGTCAAGCTCGTCCTACAAGCAAGTTGTGGAATTCGTGCCTTTCTGCCAAGTGACTGGCCAGCACTGGGTTCTGGCCTCCCTGACCCTCTTGATTTTACACCAAACGAGTTTGCAAATGTCAAGACATTTCTAATGCACCTATGCCTCACAGTCCCCAATCAAGCTTGATTGTAAAAAGTCCGCAAACCTGTTCAATGTTCGTTCACCCCAAAGGACTGCACCGTTTCGTACAATGAGCACACCGTTGGACGCGTATTGAAGCTAGCTTTCTAACGCACTAGGTCTCAGAAATTACTTTTCAGAAATGGGGTCGCTAGACGCGTTTGCGTGGAAAGAGAGGCAAAATTGGCAGGATTCCAGCACTCTGAGGACGACAAACCCTATTTTTATTTCATGTAATCATTGAAACACATGGAATGCTCAATTCCGGGGTCCCCTATGTGCGCGAACTGGAAGTTCCAGGTGGGAAAACCCTTAACTGCCAACGAACTGTTCATCCCAAAGGGCAAGCCCTAATTCCAACAATGAGCAAACTGTTCGACGCGTCTTGGAGTCAGCTTTCCAGAGAACTATGTGACATTACCGTTTAGAAACGGAGCCGCTAGGTGCACCTGAGTGGAAGGGTGTTTACGTCTATTTCAGCCGATTCAGCTGAGGCACGTTTTCGGTAATCTGAGAGACCCCACCCAGTTGTAAGTTCACAGGTTTACTCAGCCTAGGTAAAAACACAAGATGCTTAGTTACGAGGTGCCCTACGTGCGCAGAATCTTAAATCCATGTGAGGAAACCCCTCAACTGCCAATCAATAGTTCACCCCAACACACTGTCGGGCGCGGCCCCCCAAAAAAAAAGGCACCAACATCACTGTATAGAAATGGGGCTTATATAACCATTTGCGTGGATGGGTGTTTAGTTGCGACACGAAAATGGTTATATGACTCTCACAAATGCGTTCGCTATTCCTCCATTACGCGTATGAATTGAAATGCATACTAATGAATTGGGTGGACGTAAGATTAGGGAACAATGACAGAGAATGACACTGGTTGGCTGCAAACTCGTCACAAATGGAGGTGATAAACTGACCGGGTGCATCCTGGCGCGATGTGGAGGCGGAATTCCGCTGCCGCGAAAGTCTCCTTCTTCCTTTCCCTCCTTCAATTATCGTCACTGGTGGGTGCCACTGGCCACTCTGCTCGATAGCACGTGAGCAATGAGATCGCAAACAAGCGACATCGCTCTGCTTCTGAAGACAAACAAAAAGTTCTCAGAGTGTGTGAAGAGCCTGATTGGAATGCACACTTGCTAGCTATCAAATTCACTGCCTGCAGCAAACAGCAGGTGGAATACTGCAAGTAAACAGGAATGGGAGGGGGGGGGTTGGGGTGCTAATCATGCAAGCATGTTCACAAGATGCAAGCATGTTCACACGATGCACTGTTATTCAATGCCTTCCCCTATACATCTTAATTTGCAGGGCAGCAGTCAGTCAGGTGCGGACGAGCTCACAGGCCTTCTTTCCTCCTTGGCAGCTTATAGCGTCAATTTCTGAGGCATGCGCCAGCTCAGATAATTACGGGGAGGACAAACAGGTGCGCAATAGGCTTTAACTATGTAAGCAGGGAGTTGGTACAAGGAATAGGATTGCAGAAGGTCGGATACGCTGCCACGTGCCCATGCTGCCATGTACCGGGTGTGGTCTCTCAGCCACGTAGAACCGCCCTTCCACTACAGGCACAGGGCGGATTGCAGAAGGTTGTTTGTAAGCCGTAGCACATTGCTGCACAAGATGAGCGAAGATGCAGAATACATACAAAACACGTGTCCCCCTACACTGCAGGTCTGCAAGCTGCCAGGGCTGAGTGGGAATGGAGACAAATGGTGGCAAGGAAACCTGTGCGAGATAGGCAGCACAGAACGCCCGCAGCTATGGACTTTGCCGCTATATGTAGTACGTTTAAATGCAGAAGAGGATGACACAAATGAGGTTGTGGGGCAGCTGGTAGTCTGGCAGGCTAAATCACGAGAACTATTTGCTACCGTGGTTCTGCAGCGACCGTGGATGATGTGGTCTGTTGGGAGCGAGGATCAGGTGCGTAGGATCCATGCTTGTTTGCGTGCGTGTGTGCATGTGTTTGTGTGCATGTGTGGGGGCATGTGCGCACCTTTGCCTATGTTGTTGATAAGTGCATGTTGGGAAAAGTGCACAGATCGCAAGCGACAGTATGTCTCTTTTCCCTCTCTGCGTCTGCTTGCTTCATCGTCTGCTTGAACCGTCCAAGGAATACAAAAATCTTGCCCAACATGAGTGCCAAGTGTCAACCCCATGGACTGCATGTGCATGTGCAATTGATGTCGTTGCACGTTGTTTTCCGCCTCACCTACGTTGTACTGTTACCGACCTCACTTGCATGTATTTTTGTAATAAAACACAACGTGGCAATGTACAATGTCGACAGGGAAAACAAGACCCGCACAACACAGTTTGGTTTGAATACCAGCAAGACGTTGATGGGTCAGCAGCGGTGGCAGGCGTGGTGCCTCGACCCCAGAAGGGCAATAAAACCGGCACTGCAGCGTTCTACACCTGGTAAGCTAAAGCAGCTATTGCTAGGGTTGGCCAAAACCATATATACGATGTATATACGTTGTTTTTGGCAGGATATCACCAAATATACTGTCATATACAGTGTATATATTCCCTGTATGTTAGGTATTTGTGAGAGCGTGTTCTTTCTGGAAGGGCTTGTTGTGCCCTTTTCCTAGAAATGAGCCCAGGTGAAGCACCTCGCATCTTTTGATACATGCTCGGCGTAGATCCTTCTTCACGTTTGTACTGAGTTTATCAAGCACTACAACAACCACCGTGCAGTGCGTGTTGGTCGGTCCGCATGGATCCTGGCATTCCCAACTGCACGAGCCCCAAATCTCTGGCCGTGCATGCTTCCATAAACATAGCACGGCGAGTGGTCAGCTCTGGCGGCCGTTGTTCAACCGAAGACATGTATGGCACATACCCCACTAACCTTCAATCTGACGGCACTACCCTAACTACTCGAGCAACCTCCAACATCATCGACCTCGTCAGCAACTCAACAATGAACACGACAAACATCGACCCTCCGCCTCCCCAATACATTTCTCTACCAAATTACCCCCCTCTCCCACCCTCTTCCCCCCCAAATCCTCTTTCACCCTTGACCCCTTTCCCGCCTCCTCCCTCAACTCCTTCTCCATTTTTTCTTCCACCTGTGCCATCCCCTTCTTCCTATCCTCTTCCATTTGACCTGCCGCCCATTCCTCCCCTCCCACAATCGCTCCCTCCCACACCACCAACCCCTTTGCCTCCTCACCCTCTACCACCACCACCGCCACCATACTTACTGCCATTACCCCCTCCGCCACCAAGCCCCTTATCTCCAACACCCCTCCATGCTTCTCCTCTATCTCCTCCAGAATTCCCACCGCCACAAACCCCTCAACCAATAGCAGCAAACCCTTCTCCTCCTCTACCAACAGACACAATTATACCACCATTGCCACCACCTTCAACAGCAGCAAGCACTTCGCCCCATCTACTACCAAACACAACACCAAGCCCCTCTCCTCCATCACCTCTCCATGCTTCCCCTCTACCTCCTCAGGACTCACCACCAGCACCTCCACAACCAACAGCAGCCAGTCCTCCCCCTCTACCACCGGACACAATACCCCCAAGCCCCTTTTCTTCAACACCATTTCCTCCTCCAATATCTTCTCCAAATTCATCACCACTACCACCACCGCCACCACCACCGCCACCGCCTCCACCACCACCACCACCACCACAACCACCACCACCACCACCACCACCACCACCGCCACCGCCTCCACCACCACCGCCACCGCCTCCACCATCACCGCCACCGCCACCACCACCGCCACCACCTTCAACAGCAGCAAGCCCTTCTCCCCCTCTACCACCAGACACACTCATGCCACCACCACCACCGCCATCACCAGCGTCACCACCACCACCACCGTCACCACCACCACCACCACCACCACCACCACCACCACCACCACCGTCCTTAATTGCCTTACTCCCTCCGCATCCCCCTCCCTTTCCCCCTCCATATCCCCCTGCTCAAAGCTCTCCCTTGAATTCCCCACCACCACCACCACCCACTCGTCCTGCAACCAAGAGTCCTGACCCATCGTATCCTGCGCCCCCACCTCCCTCTCTTCCATCTTTTGATGAGCCTATGCCTCCTTCCTCCTTCCCTCCTCCTTTCTCTCCCTCTCCTTCCCCCTCCCAATCATCTCAGCCGCCCACACCCTTTTCTCCTACCGCACCCCTCGAGAAGCTATGCAGGTATTTGTTGCTGGCTTCAAAGCAGCATTCTTTGCAGTTTCCACTGCAGCATTAGAAATGCCTAATTGTGTAGTTCCTAGAAATAACAAGCTTGGCAAGATGTGCGACGCCCTGATTTCTGGCCAGGCCTACTTTTGCATCATCCTGATCACACATTCCTCCACCTTTTTGGGGCGGAGCCCCCCAGGGCGTAGTTAGGTTCATTCCACTTGCTGAGTCACCACGCTGAAAGAATAAAGCTTTGAGTTACCTAGGCCACTTCACGCCATAAGAATGGCACAGCCAGAAAGCTGATTTTGCGCTGATTCCAGCCATGCCCTCGGGTGTGCGGTCAAACACACTCGCATGGGAGGTGTTGCAATGGGCGATGGGCGAAAGTGCGAGTGCGCAATGTGTTTCAATCAAATTAATGAATTGATCATCAAATGTCAAAGTTGTGATTCTGTGGGGCAACCCGTGCGGTTACTCAGGCTGCAGCTTCCGGCACACCACTTCCATGGGGACCGGAAATCATTAGGGTAAAAGACGGCGCTGCACAGGTCACACAGCTTCAGACACAGTATGGTATGACAGGGACTGTGCAAACGCAAGAGAGGGGGGGCGCAGCCCCCCCTGAATTGTCAACTCGTTTCAATGCCGCTATTCATTGCAGGTTGCAAAGACCAGAATGGCTCAGAAATGGTTGCACAGGAGCAGTTCAGAAGGAATGCAGCCCCCCTAAATTGCCCGCTGCACATGATACACAGCTTCAGACACAGTATGGTATGACAGGGACTGCGGAAACGCAAGAGCGGGGGGGTGCAGGGGAGGCGCAGCCCCCCCTGAATTGTCTAGCTCATTTGAATGCCGCTCTTCATTGCAAAGACCAGGCTGCCATCTCAGAAATGGTTGAACAGGAGCAGTGGGGTGCAGAGGGAGCGCAGCCCCCCCTGAATTGCTCTCACTACATTGAGTACAACTTCAATGCACGTTGCAGCGCAGGCTCCGCCCCTTTTTCTGTGATCCATAGGATCACACCCACTTGTTTCGCCAAGTGCAAGTCGGATGTTGACGCTGCAAGTTCATCCAAAACATCGAACACACTCTGAACCAGTCGCTCACTAACATGAGGGTTTCCACATGAATTCAACAACCAAGCCATCCTCTGATCTGCAATCATTAGGATCGTCTCTGTATCCAAAACAAATCTTCGTAGAGACTTACAACCCTCGCCCATTCCCCCCTGCTCTACATCTGCAGCTGTCCCTCTATCCCTAAAAGCGATGGCTCCTGCCCGGACAGCGTCCCCCTACTTGCAACAATCTCACGCACAAGAAACGACGTAGACAGCACCGCCCCCTCCACAGCAGTGTGCCTGCAAGCGCTTGTGGTGGACCCGTTTACAAAAACTTTTGCGCTATCTTTGTGCTGGAGATGGAGATGCTTTGATGAAAGCTTCCGCTCCCCTGATCCAAAAGTGCCCAAGGCTTACACCATCACGTGAGTGGGCTGCTGGGTGGTGTATATTTGGAGGGCATTGCTGCAGCGACCTCATAGCAGATGCACTACAACTGAAAACTAACTGCAAACTTTGCTGTTGTTATTTAAATGCACATGTGTTTGAACATGAAAACAGCATCGCACTTTTATGTCCAAGATGTCTATGAACGCGCACAGTGCAGCAGATGTGTAGCCCTTAGCCCCCTCTACCCTACGCATAAGACCCGCACCATAACAAACGACTTGCAAGTCTGTTCTCCTCCTAAATTGCAGACTGCAAGACATCACACAGGGTGACAGCTCGATGCTTGTGCTGGGGCGTTGGTGTCAACTGGAGCTGCGCAAGCCTGCAGATGTGAGGACTGCACTCACCGTACGCAGTGCGCTCTCAGGCCCTAATCTATCAAAGCAGGAAGAGTCCACCTACACGGCCACGGGGAAAGTGTGGCTGGCCGCAGAGCCATTGCTTTTGGGCTTGCAGCTTGATGTGCCTACAGGGTGGGTGGTGGTATTCTGATGGGATATAAGGCTGGATTGTGGTTGCTTGTTGCATGGCTGGAAGGGTTGCGTCATTTGCCATGTGTGTGTGTGTGTGTGTGTGTGTGTGTGTGCATCGCAACCACGTGCAATTGCAGCACTCACAGCACGATTTCGTTCACGCGCACACAGCCCCGCGATGGGCATGTAACACACATCGTACCCCATGCATTCGACCTGCAGGAATGTGTGTGTGCTCTGTTTTGTCTGGTCTTAAACCTGTGCTCGCAATGGACGCTTTTTGTCTGTTTGAGTGAGCGCTTGCACTGCATGTACTCCTAATTTGTCCACACCGGCACCTCCCACTCGCCCTAGGCCACGTTTTCGACCCTGAGGAATGTGTGTGTGTGGATAGTTTTGGCTGGTTTTGCACCTGTGTTCGCAACGGCAGAATCTTAATGTCAGACGCGCTTGTACTATTGCAAGGACCCCTAAATTGTCCATTCTAGCACCTCTAGCTCGCCCTAGGCTACGTTTTCGACCCCCAGGAACACGCACAAAGCATTGGTTTTGCGTCATTCGCCTTGTGTGCGTGCATCGATGGCATCACCAGTTTGCAGCACGCACAGCACGTTGCTCGTTCATGCCTGCACAGACGCAGTGGACGTGTAGCACGCATAGTACCTCATGTATTCGACCCTCAGGAACGTGCGTGTGGGGTCTGTGCTGTGCGTTCTCACGCCTGTGCTCGCTTTTTGTCTGTTCAAGCGCACTTGCATAGTAGGGACCCCTAATTTGTCCACATCTGCACCTTCCACTCGCCCTAGGCCATGTAGTCGACCCCCAGGAACACACACAAAGCGTCTGTTCTGCGCCATTCGTCCTTTGTCTGGTTTCACTCTTGAAGAGGCATTTTAACATCCAGCTTGCACCCCAGGAGAACAGACCACCATTGTCTGAATCAGCACAAATTCAGGACCAGGGTGGTGTGCTTTGTCTACATTATAAAGCCTTCAGTCTGATGCTTTGTAAAACAGAGAGCGAGGCCACGTATACGTTGGCACGTACTGTCGTTGCCATTGCTCTTTGCAACACCAATGAAAACCAGCTGGCCTGCAGGTCTAGGTCGCAAGCAGCAATGCAGCCACTACGCACTCTTTATATAAAAAGCGCACAGCAAGCTGGCCCAATCACTCACCCACCACAGCCCCTGCCCCGTTCACTCTCCCGTCTTAATCCATGCCTCGTTTCCTCACCCATCTTGATCCATGCCTTGTTCACTCACCCATCCTATTCCGTGCCCCACTCTCTCACCCATCTTAATCCATGCCCCGTTCACTCTCCCATCTTAACCCATGCCCCACTCCCTCACCCATCCTATTCCATGCCCCACTCTCTCACCCATCTTAATCCATGCCCCACTCCCTCACCCATCTTAATCCATGCCCCACTCACACACCCATCCTAATCCATGCCCCACTCACTCACCCATCCCTAGCCCGTGCCCTCATTTGCAGACCCTATCTTCCTGATCTGCAAGCCTGATCACTATGACACGTGTGCACTGTTCTACACAGGCACTCTGCTGACAACAGAGCAGCGCAGCTCAGCCTTGCTCAGTTCCCCTCCCCTCCCTCTCCCCCGTGGCCCCCTCGCTCTCCTCCCTTTCCGCCCACTGCGCTGCAAGGCCCCTCTATCACAAGCAAGGTATGCAATGGGCACAGAAAGGAACGGTTCATTTTGGTCATCGTGCGCATAAAGGGGCATTCTTCTCAGTCGTCAGGCGCAGGATTCAGTCAATACTCAAAATCACTGCCTTACAATGGATGGACTTGGAGAGAATGTTGGAATCCGCTCCATCAATGAAAGCCTAAACTTTAGGATATTTTTGTGTGTTTAATTGATTTGATCAGGTAGAGCCACCCTACTAATCCCACTAAAGATGAACAAATCAAGAGCACATTGACAAAAACTCCTATAATTAGATGCCACTGTCGTTTTGAATATCGCGGAATCCCCTAAGAGGTGGTTCTTAAATATATGAACATATGACACTCAAAAGCTGTGAAGAAGAATCAATTATGCCTGTGCATTTGCCGCCAATGAATTTGCAACTTCATAATGCAGGTGGTTGCGTACTTCACGGTCTTGCAAGAGATCAATAACCAGGATGAGTTTGACCTCTGGTTCGACCCTCCTTCTGCTGACATTAAAGCAAGCTTAGCAGGGTACCTCGTTCGCCTTCCCATCTCCTTCCAAGACTTTTCACAGGTACTTGCATACAGGCATGTATACACCTGGGCCCTGGGCACACACGTATGCATATAAGCGTGAACACCTGCACACACACACACTCACTCACACACACACACACACAAGCACGCGTGCTCACAAGCACAAGCACATAGTTTAATCTTGATTAGATGACAAAGGTCTCCAGCCTGGCATGGCTGCTCAACCTGCAGCACATGGCTGCTCAACCTGCAGCACAGGCACATGTGCACACACGAGCGCAAACTCACACATACAAGACACCAATGCTCAACCAACACTGTCCATTTGCACACAATCGGTTGCACCCCATTTTTGCTGTGGCATCATCAAGGCTGCACTGCAACGTCCCTGACAAACATCAAAAATGTCTGTACCTTGCCCTGCTCCTACAGCACATGTACTCACATGCACTCACTCTACCACGCAAAACTCGTTTTTCTCCAGGTCAAAGATTGCTCTGCTGCAGCTGTGACTGCATTTTCTGAGCGCCTGTCTCAAGCTGTGGGTGCCCCGATAGAGTCCCCTCTGCGATGTACATTCATCGGCTCAAGCAGCAGCAGCAGCAGCAGCAGCAGCAGCAGCAGCAGCAGGAGAAGGAACCTTCACCAGGTGAGGCACTAATAATGATATGGGAATTTGCAGTTGCATGCGGTATGGGCATTAGATCGTGTCTAGGAAAAGAAGCAGGAACTAACATTGGCTGGAAGTGAAATGAGAGGGCTGCGCACAGTCTTCTTTGATATCTTAACATCAAGCACAAGCAAGTGAAAAATATCCCTAGGGAGCGCATTGTCCAAAAGGGTGTGTGTGCGCGCACTCACTGCATAGAGAAACCTGCTTTGCGAGCATGGACCTGCACGTTACCATACTTGGTGTGCACGATGCTGTGGAGCAATTGTCTCTTCGTTTATGCATTTCTCTCTTCATCTCTCCAATGTCGGATGCTGACCAAACCACAATTTATTGCACTTTTGGTGACCTGGAGTCTGAGGAAGGCGTAGGGGAGGAAGACGGAGACCGAGAGCGATGCGATCAGCAGAACGGAGCAATTTCTCTAAGTGCAGAGATAGGGGTGGGCAACGGCCAAACGCAGATGGGTGGGAGCCTGGACAGGGCTGTTTCACAAATGGGCTCAGACATTAGGACGGCATTTGGGAGCACTGTGTGCACTGGCCAGGTGAGTGAGGGTCAGTTGCCCTTGAACCACATTCTAAAATGTTCTAAAATGTGCTGTGGTTAGTAATTACTGGCGGTGGCAAAGCAGATTGCAACTTGATGCACTTAGAGAGAGAGAGAGAGAGAGAGAGAGAGAGAGAGAGTGAGTGAGAGAGAGAGTGTGTGAGAGAGAGAGAGAGAGAGAGAGAGAGAGAGAGAGAGAGAGAGAGAGAGAGAGAGAGAGGGAGA